>Ga0209599_10000028_pt1 | contig 109314 bp, 101 predicted proteins | sample Shrwel_input2_FT_FD_187534 | JGI IMG/M metagenome (GOLD analysis project Ga0209599, IMG submission 187534) | Subsurface microbial communities from deep shales in Ohio, USA - Utica-3 well 1 S input2 FT (SPAdes) (version 2) ...
GGGCCAAGTCCGGGCTGAACAAGGCCATTCTGGATCAGGGATGGGCCGAGTTCCGCCGCCAACTGGACTACAAGCTGGCGTGGAACGGTGGACATCTCATCGCCGTGCCGGCGCAGAACACCAGCCGCACCTGTCCGTGCTGCGGCCATGTGTCGGCGGACAACCGCCAGACGCAGGCACGGTTCCAGTGTGTTGAATGCGGTTTCGAGGAAAACGCCGATCTGGTCGGCGCGATCAACATCCTGTCTCGCGGGATGCAACGATTGCGAGACGAAGGGCAGGACACGGCGGACGCTTCCGCCGGGCGGGAAACCGCAGCCCGGATCGCCTGTGAAGTGAGCGGTGCAGTCATGCCGCCAGCAGCAGGAACCCGCCGAAGCGACTCATGCCAGCCTGATGCTGGGATGAGCGCCGTAGGAATCCCCCGACTTTAGGCGGGGGAGGATGTCAACTGATTTGCATACGCACTCATTTCGCCCCCCTCCCGATTACTCCGAAAATGACCCCCAACCATCCACATCAGCAAATGGCACAATGCATGCCCGAATCTTCACTTGGTGTTTGCGCAACAAATCATACCGCTGAAGACGGCGCTGGAGCTGACCGACGACCAGCCCAGGATGAACCTGAATGCGTTGCGCGAACAACAGCACTTTTTGTTCAGAAAAATACGGCTGCACCCGCGCAATGAAATTTTCCAGCTGATCAGTGGGGACACAAAAATCCGTCCCGGCATGATTGGCCCGAAGCTCGCACTCGGGCAGCGCCTCGTGGCTGTCGCCAAGGCACTGATCAATGATCGGCGCTTCACTGTCTTTGCCGTCTTCTTGCAGCACATGCTCGATCTCATGCCGCAGCACAAACCAGAAGTTATCCATCCGGTCAAAGCGCAGAGACATGCCAATTACCGGTTGCTCATCAGATAACCAGAAGCAGGCACCATCCAGCTTGGATCCCGACATCGGCTCGACAAAAACCAAGCGAACGCCAGCTTCCGCCAGAATGCGCGGCGCATGTCGGGCTTCTTCCGGGGCCAGGGTGAGGGTTTTGAGCTGCTCGACCGCCGCCAGCAACTTTTCCCGACGATAGGCCGGGATTTTCTGCTGAACCGCCATGCCCCTGACCCGAAACAGCCACGCCAGTTGCAGCGGGGTCACCTCGGCCAATGGATGGGTTTTTTTGGCGTGATGCAATAACACTGGTGCGTCATCCATCGACGCCATGCCAAAAAACTCACAAAAGCGCTGCTCCAGCACATCCAGATTCTCGCTGGCGCGCACCCAGCCCCGACGCAGCATCTCGCGCACGGGAAACTGACTATAGAGCCGTGCTTTGCGCGCAACATGATTGTCGGCGACTTTTACCTTGGACAGTTGATACTGGCTTTCCAGGCTCATCCAGTATTCAGCCGACGTGCCAAACGCCTGCGCCAATCCACAGGCGGTTTCCGGGGTAATCGCCCGCTTGCCAGAAATCAGCTCACTGATCAGGCGCGGTGGGCGATCCAGAATATCTGCCAGCTCTTGTTGACTCCACTCCTGCGCCTCCAACTCTTCCCGCAAGAATTCTCCTGGTGGGAAAACCTCCGCAGGCATCCGTGCGTTCATGATCTCTCCCCAGTGTTAGTGATAATCCACAATCTCGATGATTCCGACAATTTTGCAGGGATGTTCGCCTTGAATTTCCAAAACAAGCCGCCACTGCACATTCAGCCGAACTGAGTGCTGCCCTTCGCGCTGGCCTTTCAGGCGCTCAAAGTGCAGCGATTTCAGCGCGTAGAAGTCACGTTCATCGCGAAAAGCCCGAATCTGCTGCATGCGTTTTCGGTAGGCACGCACGACTTCCTGCGAAAACCCGGCGGTGAACAGGGCATCGGTTTCAAGTCGGTCTAAATCGTCATCGTAGAATTGGACGTCCATGGGCGAATTATAAGCGCCCGCACACAATCTCACAACACCATGTTTACACCATGTGTAAACATGGTGTTTTTATATTAAAACCCGAAAGGGAGGCGCATAACTTGGTCGAGGGCTTGCCAGGCGGGCTTTGAGTCATTCCGATGCTCGGTGGGCTCAATCAGCAATGGAGAGGAATGGGCAGGTAAGGACGATGTTGTCCAGCGTCAAACTGGGGTCGCAATTTGACATCCTCCCCCGCCTAAAGCCGGGGGATTCCTACGGCGCTCATCCCGGCATCGAGCCGGCATAAGTCGCTTCGGCGGGTTCCTGCTGCTGGCGGCATGACTGCACCGCTCACTTCACAGGCTAACCGGGCGTGTCCCGCCCTTAGCACATTGATCGCGCCGACCAGATCGGCGTTTTCCTTAAAACCGCATTCCACACACTGGAACCGTGCCTGCGTCTGGCGGTTGTCCGCCGACACATGGCCGCAGCACGGACAGGTGCGGCTGGTGTTCTGCGCCGGCACGGCGATGAGATGTCCACCGTTCCACGCCAGCTTGTAGTCCAGTTGGCGACGGAATTCGAACCAGCCTTGATCGAGGATGGACTTGTTCAGCCCGGACTTGGCCCGAACGTTCTTGCCCGGTGTTTCGGGTGTACCTGCCGCCGACCTGGACATATTCCTCACCTGCAAGTCCTCGAGACACACCATCGCGTGGTTTTGGCTGATCGTGGTCGTGGCTTTGTGCAGATAATCGCGGCGGGCATTGCCGATGCGGACGTGAATGCGCTGGATTCTGGACTTTGCCTTCTTCCAGTTGTTGCTGAACTTGGTCTTGCGGCTCATGGCCTGCTGCGCTTTGCGCAAGCGGGCTTCGTGTCGCCTGAAGCTGTTGAGCGGGGCATGGAACGTGCCATCCGAGAGCGTGGCAAAGCGCACCACGCCCAGGTCGATGCCGACTGCGCCTCCGGTGGGTATCGGCTGCTTGATCTCGCGTTCGGTCTGGATGCTCACGAACCATTTGCCGCAAGACTGGCTCACGGTGATGTTCTTCACCGCGCCCAATACTTCCCGGCTGTTGCGGTAGCGCAGCCAGCCGAGCTTGGGCAGGAAGATTCGGCTGTTGGCCTGGTCGAGCTTGATCTGTTTCGGGTCGGGATAGCGAAAGCTGTCGGACTGCCCCTTTTTCTTGAAACGCGGAAAATCAGCGCGTCTGGCGAAAAAGTTGCTGTAGGCCCGCTCCAGGTCCTTGAGCGTCTGTTGCAGCGGATGAACGGGCGCATCGGCCAGCCACGGCGTTTCAGATCCATTGCGCCACTCGGTGAGCAGCTTGCACAGCCCTGCGTAGCCGAGCTTCTTCTTGCCTTGCTCGTAGCGCTCCTTTTGCAAGGCCAATGCCTTGTTGAACACGAAGCGGCACGAGCCAGCGAAGCGGCGCATGTCGCGCTGCTGTTCGCTGGTCGGCATCAGTTCGTATTTGTAGGCTTGAAGGCGTTGCATACTGGTATTTTTACAGTCCACATCCATCGACGGCAAGGACGGCTACGCCGTCCGCGCCATCCTTCTTCCCCGCCCTGAACGGCGGGGCTTGCCGCGCACCGGGTCAGTCGCACGCGCACCGCATTCGACGGTAAACACACACCGTCCAGCGCGCCACACCAACCGATTCGAAGCGAGAGTCAGCAGCTACTGGATGCCGTCGGTGTCCATCCAGCCCCCTAGGCAGTGAATGTACAGATGTGGCTCGACCAGTTAGCGTAATTACGCTTCCAGTGCGGCGACGTGACTTGGGGGCGGCAGTGTGCAGGCGAGGGTGGCGGCACATCAAGACCAAGCCAAGAATCAGGGCCATCATTTTAGCCCTGCCGGCCCGGATTGGGCAGATTGGTACCAGGCGCAACCGTATGACGCAAGGGGGCGACTTCCCCCCTGCCGCCTCAGCTCCGGCTAAACCGCCCAATCCCCTCGGCCATGCGCGCCAGCGGCAGCACTTCTGCTGCGCCGCCCAGCCGGATGGCTTCCTTGGGCATGCCAAACACCACACAGGAGGATTCGTCTTCGGCCAGGGTGTGTGCGCCGGCGTCGCGCATTTCCTTCAGGCCACGGGCGCCGTCGTCGCCCATGCCGGTCATGATGATGCCCAGGGCATTGCCGCCGGCGCACTTGGCCACCGAGCGGAACAGCACGTCCACCGACGGTTTGTGCCGATTGACCAGCGGGCCATCGACCACGTCCACCACGTATTGCGCGCCATTGCGCTTGACCATCATATGCCGGCCACCCGGCGCAATCAGCGCCAGGCCGGGCAGCACCCGGTCGCCGCTGCGCGCTTCGCGCACTTCGATCTGGCACAGGCCGTTCAGCCGCTGGGCAAACATGGCGGTAAATTTTTCGGGCATATGCTGCACCACCACCAGGCCGGGGCAGTCGGTGGGCAGGGCGGTCAGCACGGCTTCCAGCGCCTGGGTGCCGCCAGTCGAGGTGCCAATCGCCACCAGCCGGTCGGTGGTGCGCCCCAGCGAGGCCGGGCCGGCGGGCAGGATCACGTCTGCCGACAGGCTGGGCGTGGGCTGCAGTATCGGGTTGGCCGGGCGGGGCCGGCTGCTGACACCGCCGCTGCTGGGGCGGGATTTGGCAGCGGCCTTGACCGCCTGGATGATGTCGTTGGCGGCGTTGTCCAGAAAGGCTTTCAGGCCAATTTTCGGCTTGGTGATCAGGCTGACTGCACCGGCAGCCAGCGCGTCAAGCGCCACTTGCGCGCCCTGTTCGGCCAGCGAGGAACAGATCACCACCGGGGTGGGCCGTTCGGCCATGATCCGGCGCAAGAAGGTCAGGCCGTCCATGCGTGGCATTTCCAGATCGAGCACAATCACGTCGGGCCAGTTGGCTTTCATTTTTTCCAGGGCAAACAGCGGGTCGAGCGCCGACCCGATCACCTCGATGCCGGGGTCGCGCGACAGGGTTTGTGTCACCACCTGGCGCACCACGGCAGAATCATCCACCACCATGACTCGGATTTTGCGGCTCATGACAACGGGTCTCCCAGGGAAGCATAACGGTCAGGGCGGGCCAGCCACACATCGCCGCTCCACAGTTCAAATACCAGCTTGCGGTGCGCGTTGCCGCCCACATGTTCGGCAATCAGCGCCATGCCGGCCTGGGCCAGCAGGTCGCGGCCAATTTCGATATTGCGCCGACCAATGTCCATCACCCCGCCCATGGCGTTTTCAAACATATTGCCGCCACCAAACAGCTTGGCCTGATATTCGGCAGGGCGTGAGCCGGTTTCGCGGATGCGCGCCAGCAGCCATTCCATGGCTTCGTCGCCATAGCGGCCACACAGCGGCCCGTTCGGGCGCTGGCGATTGGGCAGCATGTAATGGCACATGCCACCCACTGCCAGCCGGGGATGCCAGACCGTGATCGACACGCACGACCCCAGCAAGGTGGCAATCCGGGTATTGCCGCCGCCAAAGTAAAACTCGCCAGGATGCAAGAACACCGTGCGGGGATCGGTCAGGCTGTCGGCCATGGGAGCAAACATGTCAATGTGCGCCAGACAGACGATAAATGGTGGGCTTGAGCAACTGCACCCGCTCGCTGACGTTCTGCAGGGTTTCGGCGTGGCCGATAAACAGGGTGCCGCCAGGCTTGAGCCGGCTCAGCACGTTGTCCACCACCCGGCGCTTGGTTTCCAGATCAAAGTAAATCATCACGTTTCGCAAGAAAATCACGTCAAACCGGCCAATATCCGGCAGCGGGGCCAATAGATTAGCGGGTAAAAAGTGGGTGCGCTGCACCAGATGCGTCATCACCCGCATCGAGCCAGCCTGGCTGCGCACGCCGCGCAGGCAGTATTTTTTCAGCAGGGCAGGCGGAATCTCAGTCGAGCGCTCAATCGGATACACCCCTAGCCGGGCCTGAGCCACCACCCGGTGGCTGATGTCGGTGCCGACAATTTCCCAGGCCGCGTCGCCAAATTTTTCTGCCAGCTCAAACGCCAGGGTATAGGCTTCCTCGCCGGTGGAGCTGGCGGCGCTCCAGGCGCGAAATGGAGTACCGGCAGGATGGTGCGGCAGCACTTGCTCGCGCAGAAACACAAAATGCTGCGGCTCGCGAAAGAAATGGGTTTCGTTGGTGGTCAGCAGATCAATCATCCGCTGCAGCTCCACCTCGCCGCCCACGCGGGACACCCGGTCAAAATACTCACCAAACGAGTCGATTTCCAGCTCACGCAGGCGTCGTCCCAGCCGGCCAATCAGCAGCGGTTGCTTGTTATCGGCCAGATGAATGCCGCTCTGCTGATACAGCAGGCGACGAAAACGCTCAAAATCGGCAGTCGAAATCGTGTCCAGCGCCATACGGCGGCTCCCTCCCGACGGGGTCCAGTGCCTTGACCAACCACATTGGCCAGGGGAAACGAACAGTGTGCCTGATTTTAGGACAAATGGGAAATGGCATGCGCAGGAAACCCGGCCTGTCCGGGCAAAACCAACGGCCCGCCAGGCACAAGGCCGGCGGGCCGTTAGGGAAAGGTCACACACGCAGCGTTCCGGTCAGACGGCGTGCTGGGGGCCACGCCTCACAAGGTGCTGACGCTGGTGGTGTCGATATTGTCGTGTTCACCCAGCGAGGCCAGGGTGGCGATTTCATCCACCGACAGCACCCGCTCGATATCCAGCAGGATGACAAAATGGCCGTCCACCTTGCCCATGCCCACAATGAAATCGGCGCGAATCCGCGCACCAAACGCCGGCGGCGGCTCGATTTCGCTGCTGGGGATGTCCAGCACCGCCGACACGCTGTCCACCAGCACGCCCAGCGTCTGGCAGCTGTCTTCGTGACGGATTTCCAGAATGATGATGCAGGTGCGCCGCGATGGAATGGTCGGCGTGTTGCCAAAGCGGGCGGCCAGATCAATCACCGGTACCACCGCACCGCGCAGGTTGATTACCCCGCAGATAAACGCCGGCACCATTGGGATTTCGGTGACCGAACCGTACTCAATAATTTCCTTGACCGTCAGAATGCCCACGCCAAACATCTCGCCGGACAGGCTGAAGGTGAGGAACTGCTGCGAACCAGCCAGGTTCGCTGTGGTGTCATGTTGTCCCATACCCAATCCTTCTGCCCTGTCAGAAACGCTCAAAATCCTGCTCATTGACCGGACCGCTCGCCAGGGGCAGCGTTGGCGGGGCGGCGTGGCGGGCCGGGGCGGCAGCGTGATGCGCATGCCCCTTGTTCCCAAGCGGCTTGCCGGTCGATGCCGCTTTGCTGGCCGGTCGGCTGACCTTGCGACCACCGTCATCTTGCCCCAAATGGAAGAAGGTCATCAACTCCTGCAACTGCTCGGCCTGGCTGCCCAACTCTTCGGCAGTGGCCGCCAGCTGTTCGGAAGCCGAAGCGTTTTGCTGGGTGGCCTGATTGAGCTGACCCATGGCGCTGTTGATTTGCGACACGCCGGACGACTGCTCGGACGACGCGGCGGCGATTTCCTGCACCAGATCGGAAGTCTTTCGAATCGACGGCACCATTTCGTCCAGCAGGTTACCCGCACGCTCGGCCAGCTTGACGCTGGAACCAGCCAGTTGGCTGATTTCCTGCGCAGCCACCTGGCTGCGTTCGGCCAGCTTGCGCACTTCGGCGGCCACCACGGCAAAGCCCTTACCGTGCTCGCCAGCGCGGGCGGCTTCGATGGCGGCGTTCAGCGCCAGCAGATTGGTCTGGTAAGCGATGTCGTCGATGATGCCAATCCGGGTGGCAATGTCCTGCATGGCGCTGGAGGTGCGCCGCACCGCATCGCCGCCTTCCGCCGCCTCTTGCGACGCCTTGGAGGCCATGCCGTCGGTGACTCTGGCGTTTTCGGTGTTCTGGGCAATCGATGCGGTAATCTGCTCGATGCTGGCCGTGGTTTCTTCCACGCTGGCAGCCTGCTCGCTGGACGCCTGCGACAGCGACTGCGCGGTGGCCGACACCTGAGTGGAGGCATTGGTCAGCGCGTTGGCCGAAGAACGCACCTCACCAATAATCTGCGTCAGCTTGGCCACCATATTGCGCATGGCGTCGAGCAACTGGCCGGTTTCATCGCGCGACACGCTGTTGATGCGTACATCCAGCTGGCCATCGGCCAGTTGGCCGGCGATGGCTACCGCTTCTTTCAGCGGGCGGGTAATCGAGCGGGTCATCATCACCCCGGTCAGCAGGGCAAACAGCAGCGCCAGGCCAGAGACACCGGCCACCACTATCAGCGTCTGGTTAACCCGCTCCTGGGTGGCCAGGCCAATATGGTTGACCTGCTCGCCTTCATACTGCACCAGCTCGTTGACCGCGCCAATATAGTTGCGGAACAGCGGACGATAGTCGGTGTACATCAGGTGCAGGGCCTGCTTGTGGTCACCGGCCTTGACCAGGCGATTGAGGTTGGCAATCCCGGCAAAGTACACCGCCCGGTGTTCTTCAATTGCTTTGGTAATCTGCCGCTCGCGGTCGGTGTTGGCCAGCGCAATCAGCTTGCGCGAGCCTTCTTCGATGCGCGTTTTGGCTTCCATCACTTTTTGCAGCTCGCTGTCCATGCCCTGGCTATCGCCAATCAGCATGGCGTTACGAATGGCAATGCCCGCCGCGTTGACATCGGCAATCATCTGGTTGGCCATCGCCACCTTGGGCGTATGGTCGTTGATGATGTCTTCAACGTCTGCATTGATGGTGGTCAGCCGGGCCAGGGCAGTCAGCCCCACGGCCAGCATCATGACGATCAGGACGGCAAAACCGATGGCCAACCTTACGCCGATTTTCAAGTTGGAAAACACGTTATGTCCCCTTTAATTCCTACTTCAGATTACGGCTGTTTATGGGTGCGGGGGGCCGGCTCAAAGCTTCGGGCTTCACGCCGGCTGGCTCGGCGTGCCAGCAGCGGAACATCCAGAATCAGCCCCACATCACCACTGCCCAGGATGGTGGAGCCGCCAATGCCGCGCAAATTGCGGAACAGCGGACCAAGTGGTTTGATCACCGTCTGGAACTCCCCGTGCAGACGGTCAACCACCAGGCCCACCTTGTGCCCGGCATACTGCACCACCACCACACTTTGCCGTGTCGAAGGCTCGCCATCCAGTTCAAATTCCTCGCGCAAGCGCAGGAATGGCAGCACCTCGCCACGCAAATTCAGATACTCCCGCTCGCTGACCGTGGGCAGTTCGATGCACTCCACCACGGTGTCCAGCGGGACAATAAAGAAATTGTTGCCAACGGCAGTCAAAAAGCCGTCAATGATTGCCAGCGTCAGCGGCAGGCGGATGATGAAGCGCGAGCCCTTGCCTGGCTGGCTTTTGATTTCCACCGTGCCGCGCAGCGACTGAATATTGCGCGCCACCACGTCCAGCCCCACACCGCGCCCGGACAGATTGCTCACCCGGTCGGCGGTAGAAAATCCAGGACGGAAAATCAGCGCGGCAATTTCATCTTCGCTCAGCGCCTGATTGGCCGGCACCAGCCCCTGCGCCACAGCCTTGGCCAGAATCTTGTCGTAGGGCAGGCCGCCACCGTCGTCGATCACCTCGATCACCACGCTGCTGGAGTCGTGGTAAGCGTTCAGCTCAATCCGCCCGCGCGCCGACTTGCCGGCGGCCAGACGTTTTTCCTGCGACTCGATGCCATGGTCCATCGCGTTGCGCACCAGGTGCATCAGTGGGTCGCCCACTTTTTCAATCAGGGATTTGTCCAGTTCGGTGTCGCCGCCGCGAATCACCAGGCCGATATCCTTGTTCAGCTCATGGCTGACATCGCGCACCACTCGGTTGAAGCGGTTAAAGGTTTCGCCAATCTGCACCATGCGCAGCTGCAGCGCGCTGTCGCGAATGTCTTCCACCAGCCGGGACAGCAGCGATGTGGCTTCCACCAGCGCATTGGCCCCGGCCTGACGGGCCAGTTCCGTAGCGCTGGCACCGGCAATCACCAGCTCACCCACCAGATCGATCAGTCGGTCCAGCTTGTCGGCCTGCACCCGCAGCATGCGCGCTTCAGCGGCGCTGGGGCGGGCGGCTTTGGCCGGTTTGGCCGGCGGATGGTCGCCAGCCTGCGCCGGATGCGGCTGCGCCTCATGCAGCGCCATGGCCTGCGGCTCTACGGCCAGATGGCCATCAACCGGGTCCTGTTCAAGCTCGGCGACGGGTTCGTCCTGAATCAGCGCACTTTGCTTGTTGATGGCCGCCGCCACCACTTCCGGGCGCACGCTCTTGTGTTCAATCAGAATCTCGCCAATGGGCGGGCTGGCGTCGGCATATGCCTTGGCCAGCTGCTGGCTGTCCAGGCCAATCGCCAGCTCCGATTCGGTCAGCGCGCCGCTGCGCACCAGCATCTCGCCCAACAGCAGCGGATCGCCGGGCAGGGCGTTGATCAGGGCAATATAGTCTTCCGAGCGGCTTTGCGGCGGCAGGATATGCAGTTCACACTCGTCGCGGACAAAATCGAACACCGCTTCGATTTCGGCCTTGCCTACGCTGGTTTCCAGACGGATTTCAAAGCCCAGATAGCAGGCTTCCGGGTCCATCATGTTGGCGGATGGCATGCTGTCGGCCAGCATTTGCAGGTCGCGGATCTCTCCCAGCGAGGCCAGATAGCGCAAAAAGGCAATCGGGTCCATGCCGTTGCGCAACACGTTTTCGCCAAAGCGCACCGAAACATGCCAGATATCTGCCGACCCACCGCCCGCAGGTGCGGCGTCGGCCAGCACCACGGCGGTGTCTGGCGCAGCTGGCGCATCAATGGCCTGCTCCAGCCGGTGGCGCAATGCCTCATCGTCGGCTTGCAGATCGGCGTCCAGCACGGTTTCGCCCCGCTCCAGCAGCCCCAGCAGCTGGCCAATATGGTCAGCGCAGTCCAGCAGCAGGCTGATGCGCGCCTCGGTAGGGTTCAGCCGACCGTCGCGCAGTTGATCCAGCAGGTTTTCCACCTTGTGGGTAAACCCCTCCAGAAACGCGCACTCAACGACCCCCGCACCCCCTTTAATGGTGTGCGCGGCGCGGAAAATGGCGTTGATGTCACTGGCGTCTTCCGGGTCGGCTTCCAGCGCCAGCAGGCCGGCTTCCATCTCGGCCAATTGCTCCCGGCTTTCCTGGACAAATACGCCGGTCAGTTCATCCATAGTTTATGCAGCCTCCACAGCAGGCTCCGCCACAACCGGTGCGGCAAAATCGCCGGTCAGACGACAAAAGGCCAGCAAGTCGGCCACAGCCGGGCTGACTGCCACAATATTCAATGCCCGACCTGCGGCGCGCGCCTCCCGGCGCAACAGCCACAGCAGTTGCAGACCGGCAGTGTCGATTTCGGCCACCTGGGACAAATCCAGGCGCAATTCACCTTCAGAGTGGTTGAATGCCTCCAGCCAGCGTTGCTTGATGGCCTGGGCGTGGTAAATGGTCAGATCGTGGTCGGCATACAGCATGGGGGCAAGCGAGGTCATGTCCGGCATCCTGTTCAGGGTTGCGAGGTGGGCAGGCCAGGCTGGCCGGCCCACTTCGGAAAAATTACGGGTATTGCATGGGTTTGGCAGAGTATGCCTTAAAAATTTGTCATTCTGGTGGCCTGTTGCTGCGACGTTGTCACCACCACGCCCGGGCTCAGCCATCCTCCATCAGCCAGATGGTTCAAACAGGGTTTGCTCCAAAGCAAGCAGGGTGCGCCTGCTTCAGCCAGCACGGGCCGTTTGCGCCGCAGGCAACCCGCAGGCAACCCGGTCGATGAACCTATTTTCAGCAAGCCAGACCATCCCACATTCTCTCCCGGTTGCGCAACCCTGAATCCAGCTCAGGCTGGCCTGGATCAAGTTTTTGCCCGTTCAGCAGCAGAGTTTAAACGCGATAAGGGCAGCGATGGATTGCCAGAAATGCCCATATTCAATATATAAGGCGTTTCGATAGTATGCGACTATGCCAAGCCGTATAGTTAAAGCCTATTCCTATAATTGCCCTGACATTTTGTACACTGTGGCCCATGATAGGTCATCGCATCCGGGAAGCCCGAAAACTCCGCGGCTATAATCAACAATGGCTAGCCGAGCAGGTCGGTGTTTCCCAACCCTCCGTCAGCGACTGGGAATCCGGTCGCAATGATCCCACCATGGACAATCTGGCCATGGCTGCGCGCGTGCTCGACGTTCATATTGAATGGTTGGCCACTGGCCGTGGCCAGCGTGATTATATCGAAACCGCGCCCCTGGCCACGCTCTGCCAGGATCCGCCAGAAGCCTATGTTTATACACAGAAAACCTTGATTCCACCGCCCAGCCGCCAGGAAACCCTGGAAGTATCGCGTCTGTTCCGCCGCCTGCATCCCACCCAGCGCGATTTACTGCTGGGGGTATTGCGCAGCCTGCTGGATGGCGTGTCTGAGTCAAAAGGCATTTAGCTGCCGGCCACCCGGCGCTGAATGCCAGCAAAATACCCCGCGCCCCAATTGCATCATGGCCTTGGTCCAGTAATATTCCAGCAGCACACCCAGCCAGAATGCGGCATATGCCACATTCGGAACACCCATTCTTTTTGCATGTTTATCCGGCAACCCCGACAAAAAATGGCTGAACGATTCACTCAGTATCGTTCAGCCATCGGCGATCGGCCAGCAGGATTCAGTGCCTTCAGAACAACTCTACCTTGGGTCCTTCACTGCCCGCCCCCGCGCGGGCAGTGCCGCCACCGCTCAGGGTGCGCAGATGGGTGTCGCGCTGTTGCGACATCACATACTGGTCAAACATGGCGCTCAGATGCTCGGACAACGGGGTGAAATCCATCTGTGGGTTTTCAAAGGCGCGCAGCCGCTCCGCCAGCATGATGGCGTGGCTGTCCAGCCGGCGCAGGGCGGCACCCACATGCTCCAGCTGCTGGCGGGTAACGTCCTGAAACTGCACGCTGGCCAGGGTGTCCATGAACATGGACGACAGTTCGGTGCTGCATTCCTGCACGGTGGCCAGCACATTCTTGACGTTTTCCGTGGCTTCTTCGTAGCTGCGCGACAATTCGGCCATCTGTTCGGAAAACACCTTGAGAATCGCCCGTTCCTTGTCCACCTGCTGGGTGGACAGCGCGTCGCTGAACTGCTCTTCGATGGTGGTGGCCACGGCCTGAATACCCTGGTTGATCCGGGTCACTGCCTTGTCACTTTCCTGCGACAACTTGCGCACTTCGTCGGCCACCACGGCAAAACCGCGCCCGGCTTCGCCAGCGCGGGCCGCTTCAATGGCGGCATTCAGCGCCAGCAGATTAGTCTGGGCGGCAATATCGCGGATCAGCTGCACCAGCGACTCCAGCGCCCGTGCCTCAGCCACCACCTGGCTGACCCGCTGCTGGTCGGTTTCGGCGGCGGCAATCCGGCGCTGGATGTATTCGGTCATCTTGCCGATCATCGCCCGGTTTTGCGCAATGCTGGCTTCCGAATCCTCGATGCGCTGCAGCGATTCGCTGGTGGTGCGGGTGACAAAATTGTCCAGCCGGCCCACCACCTGGTCGATGGTCTGCAGACGCTGGGTCATGTCGAAGGCAGCCGATTCGGTCTGGTCCACCACGCCGTCCAGCTGATTGCGCACCACGTCATCGAAGGTTTTCACCGCCAGCAATTCGCCAGCCACTTCGTCGGCCACCAGGCGCATTTTTTCCCGTTCTTCACGCATGCGGGTCTGCATGTGGGCCACGCCAAACATTTCGTCGTTAAACAACGTGCGTGACACCACCAGTTGGCCCACCAGCGCGGCCATCATGGCCAGCAGGGTGCCCAAGGCATCGCCCAGCGCCACGCTGACACCCAAAGTGGGCAGCAGGCTGGCGTGGTACCAGCCATGAGCAAGAAAAACAAACCAGCAGGTCACCACGGACACACCCAGCGTCACCAGGATGGAACGCAACATGATCTGGCGCGGCTTGCGCGGGGAAGATGGCGACATGGACAGGCCTCAGCGGAGCACGAGTTTGATGGTATTGAGCAGGGATTCCGCCGTGGCCGGCTTGACCAGCCAGCCCGACGCCCCGGCGGCCTTGGCTTCGGCTCGCTTGGTTTGCTGGGATTCGGTGGTCAGGAACAAAATGGGCATGAAGCGGTAATTGGGCAGCTTGCGCACTTCCTTGATCAGCTCGATGCCATTCATGCCCGGCATGTTCAGATCGGTAATCAGCAAGTCCACCTTGACCCCGGACTGAAATTTGCGCAACGCTTCTTCGGCATTGGCGGCCTTTTCAGTTTCAAATCCGGCCTTGGTCAGAATATTGGAAATACTCAACAGAATAGTGGCGGAATCATCCACCAGAAAAATACGTTTACTCATGGTAGGGTAACTCTTTCTTCAGGTCATGGAGACGGCAACACGCAACACCAGCAGACCGGATTTCCCGGATATTGTTCGGTTGTTGCCACATGGCTCGCTCTTTAGCTTTCACCTCGCCATTACCCTGGGCCGTTACCCTGACGGCTGCCCTGGACAAAAGACGAAGTGCATTCAAGCGCCAAAACAAACGAGCATTCTACGGTGCCATCCCGATGCACAGTTGATGCCAGTCAAAATTTTGCATGAACACTGCGCGACTTAAGCACTGATTTGACCGCTTGGCAACCGTAAAACTACGGATTCCCCTACGGCAGTGCCATCGAAAAATCGGAAAACAGGGGAAACGTCTTTCAGAATAGCCCGACCTGCCAGAAAATCCAGCGTCATCCCATGCTCGGAGGCACGCGCATGATGGCATGGCACGCGGCTCAGGAGAAGGGGTTTACTCGTGCATCAGCCCTGTCTCCAGGCCGATTTGCGGCGCATTCAGGCACAATCCGGCCTGGCTGCCGGCAGAAAAACCGTCACCCGCAAACCCGCGCCCTGATGGCCGTGACTGAGCTGAATCTGTCCATGCAAGGCCTGCACGCACTCGGCCACAATCGCCAGACCCAGGCCGCAGCCGGTTTCCTGGCTCTGGCCCAGCACCCGGTAAAACCGCTCGAATACCCGCTCGCGCTCGCTGACGGCAATGCCAGGGCCGTTGTCTTCCACACTGAGTAGCCAGCCGCCTTCGGCGCAGGTCACCCCCAGGGTGATCTGCCCGCCGGGCTGGGTGTAACGAATGGCATTGTCGGTCAGATTCACCAGTAATTCATGCACACACAGCGCCTGGCCAACAATCCACGCCGATGCCACCTCGGCGTCCAGCGCCAGATCCTGCTGGCGCGCGCGCGCCAGCGGTGCCATTTCCAGCGCCAGCTCACGCACCATCGCCACCAGCTCCAGCCGCTCGCCAGGCAGATGGCTGTGATCTGGTTCCAGCCGTGACAGAGACAGCAGTTGATTGGCCAGGCGGATGGTCTGGCCGGTGTGGGCATGCAGTGCGGTCACCACCTCGCGCAGCGCCACCGGGTCGGTCTGTCGCAGGGCAAATTCAGCCTGGGTGTTCAGCAAGGTGAGTGGGGTGCGCAGCTGGTGCGAGGCGTCGGCAATAAAGCGTTGCTGCAGCCCACGCTGGGCAGACAGACGATGCATGTACTGGTTGAGCGCCGCCACCAGCGGCGACAGTTCGCTGGGCACGGTGTGTTCTGGCAGCGGCGTCAGCGAGGTGGCGTCACGCTGCAAGATGGCGTCGCGCAGACGCAAGACCGGGCGCATGCCGCGCTGCAGCGCCGCCAGCGCCGCCAGACACGCCAGGCAGGCCAGCGCCAGCCGCGAGCTAAGCGCATCCCACAGGATGCTATGGGTCAGCTGCTGGCGCGAATGCAGGGTTTCCCCCACTTGCACCAGCATCGGCCCCTGCACCACCGGGTCGTACAGCAACTGATAAAACGCGGCAAACCGCACTGGCTCGCCGTGATATTCGGCGTCGAAGTAAAAAATTTCACCACGCAACGTCTGATCTGGCGGTGGCGCGGGCAGATCGGCGTAGCCGGTCAGCAGCCGGCCACGCGGCAAGCTCACCCGGTAGAACACCCGATCCTGGAACTGCGGCTCGAACATTTCCAGCGCCGCCAGCGGAATATCCACCTGCACCTGGCCATCACTGACCCGCACCCGTTCGGCAATTGAGCGCACCGACGCCTGCAAGGTGCGGTCGTAGGCCAGATTGGCCAGCAGATGGGCGTTATCGTAGGTTTGCCAGGTGCTCAGCAGCGACATCAGTGCCAGTGGAACCAGCAGCCAGCCAACAATGCGCAGGCGCAGGCTGAATTCATGCCGTTTCATGCCACCTGCACATGCGCCGGGCGCAGCTCCAGCACATAGCCCAGCCCGCGCAGGGTGACAATCGCCACATCGGCACCCTCCAGCTTTTTGCGCAGCCGATGGATGTAAATTTCAATCGCATCGGAACTGGCCATCTGGTCGATGCCAAAGATTTTTTCGGACAACGCATCCTTGCTGGCCGGCTTGCCCACGCGCAGGATCAGATGCTCCAGCACCGCGTGCTCGCGCGGGGTCAGCGCCAGCGGCTGGCCAGCCAGCTGAAATGCTCGCCCAGTGCTGTCGTAGCACAGCGAACCGCACGCCACTTCCGGGCGATCCTGTCCAGCGGCGCGGCGAATCAGCGCGCGCAGCCTGGCCTCCAGTTCGGCCAGCTCAAATGGCTTGGCCAGGTAGTCATCCGCGCCCAGGTTCAACCCGCGCACCCGGTCCGCCACCCCGCCATGGGCGGTCAGCAACAGCACCGGCACCCGGTTGCCGCGCCCGCGCAAGCGGTGCAACACGTCCCAGCCATCCATGCGCGGCAAGGAGATATCCAGGATCACCACTGCGTAATCCTGAGTGCGCAACACATGGTCCGCATCAGCCCCGTCATACATGCAGTCCACCACAAAGCGCGCCTGTGTCAGCGCCTTGCCCAGCCAGTCGGCCAGGGGCCGGTTGTCCTCCACCAAAAGCACACGCATGGTGGTTTCTCCTCCGTGTTTCTGTTTTGTCGATGCCCGTCATCACGAGCGGCGCAGTCTTGTGCTGCGTCTTTTTTCATCCTACGCATAAAACCAGGGGTTGCGCCAGCCCCTGCGATGGATAGCAGGATGGTGTTCTGCCACTGAAAGCGGATTGAAAGCCTCGGGTTCTTACCATGCCGGACAGGCAGTCGGCAGCCCTGTGCTGTTGGCCTGTCTGCCCAGAAAACCACGAGGAGCAACACCCATGCGCATCACCCCATTTTCTCTGGCCATCAGCCTGGCACTGGCCAGCCACAGCGTACTGGCCGACAGCACGGTGTACGGTACATTCAACGCCGCACTGGAGTCCGTCAGCGCCACCGGTGCCAGCGCCGGCTCGGCCAGCGATGTGCGCCAGACCCAGCGCGTCACCAGCAATACGTCCAAAATTGGCTTCAAGGGCAATGAAGATCTTGGCAATGGTCTGAAAGCGCTCTGGCAGGTTGAGCAGGAAGTGTCGATCGACGACGGCGGTGCGCGCAAGGGCGCGTGGGCCGGACGCAACAGTTTTGTCGGCCTGGAAGGCGGCTTTGGCAAGGTGTTGCTGGGCAACCACGACAGCGCCTACAAGATGTTCGGCTATCTGGTGCCGCTGGAAGATGGCTCGGCGGACTTTACTGGCAAGGACGGGCTGATCAACCGCGTATCACGGCTGAAGAACAGCGTGCAATACCGCAGCCCGGAGCTGGCCGGCTGGCTGCTGGGGGCGTCGTATGCGGCGGACGAAGCGCGCACGCTGACCAATACCAGCCAGCGCAGCAATGGCCAGGTGTGGGCGCTGGCAGCGCGCTACCGGCAGGATGCGCTGCAAGCCGGCGCAGCATTCCAGCGCAATGGCGAGCAGCTCAGCGGTAATAGCCTGCTGGCCAATCATCAGGATTTCTGGAAAGCCTCGCTGCGCTACACCCTGGGCAACACCGAACTGGGCGTGGGCGTCGAGCACGAGCGCATGGACATGGCCCGTGGCCGCGACCAGCGCCAGACGGCCTGGATGGCCGCCGTCACCCAACGCCTGGGGGCCTGGGCGCTGGGCCTGGCCTATGTGCGCTTGGGCAGCCGCCAGGGTGCCGACACCGCCACGATCAAAGCCGAGGATTACCAGGCCGACCAGTGGGCGCTGTCGGCCAGCTATGACCTGTCCAAACGCACCAAGCTGTATGGGTTTTACACCCGTCTGAACAACCATGCCGCCGCCACGCGCAATTTTGACAGCAGTGCAATCAGCGGTGTGGCCGCGGGTGCCAACCCCAGTGCAGTCGGGTTGGGCATCAGCCACCAGTTTTAATCACGGGGGACGCCATGGGTGATGCAGGGCGGCGTGGCTTGTCCAGGATGGCAACTCTTGGCGAGCCACGCCGACTTGAACCAGGCCCATTGCCCCCCAGACTCTCCACTGGGTGACGTGACTTCAGGCGAGGATTTTCTCGCCTGTTTTTTTGCCGATGCACACACCGGGCGCACCGCTGTTCACCCACGGTTCACCCACGCTGAACACGGATTCAAATAAACCTTTCCAAACCGGCCAGATTGAAAGCGGACTGAAAGCTGGCCGCCGCTACCATGCCTGCCATACCGACCCACCGAGTCGGCGGCCTGCAATGGGCCATGACATCGCAACAATAACGAGGAGACAGCAAGATGACAGGCAAACAGCGAAATACCCTGTGGATGGTGGCCGGCCTGAGTTGCGCCAGCCTGACGCTGGCAGCAGTCCCGGCAGGCTACCCAACGGGCTATCAGGCCACCATCGACGCGGCAAGCAAGGAAGGCAAGCTGGTGATCTACGCCACCACCGACCTGAAGCTGGTGCAACCGCTGGTCAATGATTTTCAGGCGCTGTACCCGGCGGTGAAAATCGAATACAACGATGTGAACTCCACCGAGCTGTACAACCGCTTCATCAGCGAAGTGGCCGCCAACGCCGGCTCCGCCGATGTGCTGTGGTCATCGGCGATGGACATGCAGGTCAAGCTGGCCAACGACGGCTACGCGCAAGCCTACGACTCCCCCGAAATGAAAAACCTGCCAGACTGGGCCAACTGGCGCAAGGAAGTGTACGGCACCACCTTCGAGCCAATCACCATCGTGTACAACAAGCGCCTGGTGGCGGCCAATGAAGTGCCGCAAACCCACGCCGACTTCATCAATCTGCTGAAAACCAACCCGACCAAGTATCAGGGCAAGGTTACCACCTACGATGTGGAAAAATCCGGTGCCGGCTTTCTGTTTCTCAGCCAGGACGCCAAGCAAAACCCTGGGGTGTGGGATCTGGCCAAAACCCTGGGCGAGCGCGGCGTGCGCCTGCAGTCCAGCACCGGCACCATGCTGGAGCGGATTTCCACCGGGGAAAACCTGATTGGCTACAACATCCTGGGCTCGTATGCGCTGGCGCGCGCGCAAAAAGACCCGCAAATCGGCGTGGTGATGCCCAAGGATTACACCCTGGTGATTTCCCGGCTGGCGATGATTCCCAAAAGCGCCAAGCACCCCAATGCCGCCAGGCTGTGGATGGACTATCTGCTGTCCAAGCGCGGACAAACCCTGCTCTCGGAAAAAGCCGAACTGCCGTCGGTGCGCAAGGACATTGAAGACGAACATGGCTCGGCCCATTTGCGCGCCCAGCTGGGCAGCGCCATCAAGCCGGTGGCGGTGGGCCCTGGCCTGCTGACCTATCTGGACCAGGCCAAGCGCCTGGCTTTCCTGAAACAATGGCGCGAAGCCACGGTGCGTAAATGAGAACAGCCGCCCTCTCACGGGGGGCGGTGATCAGCCTCACCGCCCTGACCGTATTCACCCCGATTGTGCTGATTTTTTATCAGAGCCTGCTTAACGCGCCGTTTTTCATGCCCAACACCCAGCTGGGGCTGGACGCCTACCGCTTTGTGTTTGACGACCCGGATTTTTACCAGGCGTTTGGCAATTCGCTGATGATTGCCACCGGCATGCTGTGCATTGCTGTGCCCATGGGCGGGGCGCTGGCGTTTTTGCTGGCGCGCACCGACCTGCCGGGCAAGCGCTGGATCGAACTGGCCGTGCTGGTGCCGGTGTTCATCTCGCCAATGGTGCTGGCGTTTGGCTATGTGGTGGCCGCTGGGCCGGTAGGGTTTTTCACCGTCTGGCTGCGCCCGCTGCTGGGTGAAACACCGTGGAATGTCTACTCGATGACCAGCATTGCGCTGATTGCCGGGCTGACCCATGTGCCGCATGTGTTTCTGTACTCGTCGTCGGCCCTGCGCAACCTGGGCTCGGACGTGGAAGAAGCCGCGCGCATCAGCGGTGCCAACCCACTGCAGGTGGCGCTGAATGTCAGCCTGCCGATGGTGTCGCCAGCGCTGCTGTACAGCGGCGTGCTGGTGTTCTTCCTGGGGTTTGAAATCTTTGGTCTGCCGCTGGTGCTGGGTGATCCGGAAGGCCATCTGGTACTGGCCACCTATCTGTATAAGCTGACCAATAAACTGGGCACGCCGTCGTATCACCTGATGGCGGCAGTGGCGGTGTGCATCATCGCGGTCACCTTTCCGCTGGTGTTGCTGCAGCGCTACCTGCTCAAGGCCGCCTCGCGCTTTGTCACCGTCAAGGGCAAGGCCGCCCGGCAAAAGCAGCTGCCGCTGGGGCCATGGAAATGGCTGGCGCTGGCGCTGGTACTGCTGTGGCTGTGGCTGACCGTGCTGGTGCCGCTGTCCGGCATTGTGCTGCGCGCCTTTGTCAGCTACTGGGGCGAAGGGGTGAATCTGCTCGACACACTGACCCTGGCGCATTTCCGCGAAATCTTTGAACAACCCAGCCTGGTGCGGGCGCTGATCAACAGCGTGCTGATTGGCGTGGTGGGCGGCGCGCTGGCGGTGCTGGCTTACACCGCCATCGGCCTGGCCGGTCACCGCCGCCAGGATGCGCTGAGCAAGGTGATCGACTATTCGGTGCTGGTGCCGCGCGCGGTGCCGGGGCTGCTAGCCGGCCTGGCGTTCCTGTGGGTATTCCTGTTTGTGCCCGGCCTGAGTGGGCTGCGCGACACCATGGTCAGCATCTGGCTGGCCTACACCGTGGTGTGGCTGGCCTACGGCATGCGGCTGATTTCTTCGGCGCTGCTGCAGGTGGGGCCAGAGCTGGAAGAAGCCGCCCGGGTGACCGGAGCCAGCGAAAGCCGCACCCGCCGTGATGTCACGCTGCCGCTGGTGCGCTTTGGCATGCTGGCCAGCTGGGTGCTGATTTTCATGATTTTCGAGCGGGAATACTCCACCGGGGTGTACCTGCTGACGCCGGGCACCGAAGTGATTGGTGCCTTGCTGGTGTCGCTGTGGGCAGCCGGGTCGATCGACCAGGTAGCCGCCCTGTCCGTAATCAATATTTCGCTGGTGGCCGCCGGTTTGGCGATTGCCCTGCGCTTTGGGGTAAAACTCCATGACTAAGCCAAACAATACCCTGAAGGTGGAATCACTCTGCCTGCAATACGGTGATAACGCCATCCTCAAGGGCGTGTCCTTCGACCTCAATCCCGGCGAAGTGGTGTCGCTGCTGGGTGCTTCGGGCAGCGGCAAAACCACCCTGCTGCGCGCGGTGGCCGGCCTGGAGCACCCGTCCAGTGGCCGCATCGTCATTGGCGACAGCGTGCTGTTCGACGGTGCCGCCCGGCTGGATTTGCCGGTGGAAAAGCGCGGCCTGGGCCTGGTGTTCCAGTCCTACGCGCTGTGGCCGCACCGCACGGTGTTCGACAACGTCGCCTACGGCCTCAAGCTGCGCAAGGTGGCCGACGCCGACATCCGCCAGCGGGTGGATCAGGCGCTGGCCAGCCTGGACCTGGCCCACCTGGCCGAGCGCTTTCCGCACCAGCTCTCGGGCGGCCAGCAGCAGCGCGTGGCAATTGCCCGCGCGCTGGTATACAACCCGCCGGTGATCCTGCTGGACGAGCCGCTGTCCAATCTGGATGCCAAGCTGCGCGAAGAAGCACGCTCGTGGCTGCGCGAGCTGATTGTCACCCTCGGCCTGTCGGCGCTGTGCGTCACCCACGACCAGACCGAAGCCATGGCCATGTCCGACCGCATCCTGCTGCTCAAGGATGGCCGCATCGAGCAGCAAGGCACACCGCAGGAGATGTACGACAACCCGGCCAGCCTGTTTGTGGCGGATTTCATGGGCAATAACAACCGGCTGAATGGCCAGATCAGCGAGGTGCGCGATGGTCGCGCCAGGATCAGCGGCGAGGGTTGGTCGTTCTGGGGCAGCCTGCGTGGCGACGCCCAGCCCGGCCGCGCCGCCACGGCAATGATCCGCCTGGAGCGCGTGCGCGTGGCCGACGGCCCCGGCGACAACCACATTGCCCTGCCGCTGGTGACATCGATGTTCCTCGGCGACCGCTGGGAATACCTGTTCCACCCCGGCCACACCCGGCTGCGCGCCTACGGCGAACGGGCGCTGGGGGCGGGCGAGCACTGGCTGGCGCTGCCAGAACAGGATGTATGGATTTTTCCGGGCTGATACTAACGATAGCTGGCGGGCACCAGGATCCCCCTCCTGGTACCCGCCAGCCTCTGCATCCCCAGCCTTGTGGCGGGCCGGCTTGATCCCGGCGTTGGCCCGCCATTTTTTTCACTTCCCCGAATCGGACATGCGATGATTCCGGAGATGAATGTGCCCCGTGCTGGAGAATGTGATGTCTGTCCGGAGTGTTCCGACTGTTGTGCAACTGTTTACCGGGTTTTCCACCGTCGCCCTGTCCGGGTTTGGCGGCGTACTGCCCATCACCCGCCGCACCCTGGTGGAAAAACGCGGCTGGCTGGATGAAGCCGAATTCGTTGAACTGCTCAGCCTGGGCCAGCTGTTGCCCGGCCCGAACATTGTCAACCTGGCGGTGATGCTGGGCGACCGCCGCCGGGGCCTGCCCGGCGCGCTGGCAGCAGTGGCCGGCCTGTTGACCGGCCCGCTGATCGTGGTGCTCAGCCTGGCCACCCTGCACCAGCGCTATGGCCACCTGCCGGTGGTGCAGCACGCCATCAGTGGCATGGCTGCCGCTGCCTGCGGTCTGCTGGTGGCCATGGGCCTGAAAATGGCCTGGCTGCACCCGAAAAACCCACGCACCGTGGCCGTGGCGCTGCTGGCCATGGCCGCCATCGCCGGACTGGGCTGGCCCTTGCTCAAGGTGCTGCTGATTGCCGGCCCGATGGCGCTGCTCTGGGCGGCACGCGAGGAGCGCTGACATGCACGACGAAAGCCTGTGGCCAGAAATTGCCTGGCTGTGCCTGATGATTTCGCTGATGGCGATTGGCGGTGCCAACGCCATGGTGCCGGAGATTCACCGCTATGTGATCGAGCAGCGCGGCTGGATGCGCGGCGACGAATTCGCCGCGCTGTTTGCCATTGCCCAGGCCTCGCCCGGGCCGAATGTGCTGTTTATCACTTTGATTGGCTGGAAAGTGGCCGGCTGGCCGGGGGCGGTGGCATCCACGGTAGCCATGTGTGGCCCCTCGTCCACCCTGGCGCTGCTGGCGGGCCGTGCCATGGCGCGCAACCCGCAAGCGCGCTGGCGGCGGGTGATCAAATCCGGTCTGGCCCCGCTGACCATCGGCCTGATTCTGGCTGCCGGCTGGGTGCTCACCCGCAACACCGTGCACAGCTGGGCCGATGCTGCGCTGTGCGCCGTGGCGGTGGTCGCCTCGCTACACGGGCGCATCAACCCGGTGTGGCTGATTGGCCTGGGTGCGGCGGCGGGAGTGATAGGGGGCTAAAGCACAGGTAAGACACACAATTGATGTTGCAAGAATCCGAAGGGCATCACCCCACCGAGGACGCCCTTCTCCTGACCGGGCCATCCGCCTGGGTCAGGCAGGAATCCGGGCAGGGCGGCTACCCGCCACCCTGCCCATCCGCGTCGGGGCAATACGCTCCGACATCCTGGAGCCAGGCACAAAACACCTTTCAAGGTGTGGCGCTGGGCCGTACTGCATGCAGCTACGGCAGGCCACACACGATTGCGTTTTGTGCCGCGCTCAGTGTGTTGAAAAAGAAGGTCTCTGAAAAATGGAAATTTCAGTTCAGCAGTTTGCCGGGATTGCACATTGCTTTCCCTTGCAACGCGGCAATTTGACATCCTCCCCCGCCTAAAGTCGGGGGATTCCTACGGCGCTCATCCCGGCATCGAGTCGGCATGAGTCGCTTCGGCGGGTTCCTGCTGCTGGCGGCATGACTGCACCGCTCACTTCACAGGCGATCCGGGCTGCGGCTTCCCGCCCGGCGGAAGCGTCCGCCGTGTCCTGCCCTTCGTCTCGCAATCGTTGCATCCCGCGAGACAGGATGTTGATCGCGCCGACCAGATCGGCGTTTTCCTCGAAACTGCATTCAACACACTGGAACCGGGCTTGCGTCTGGCGGTTGTCCGCCGACACATGGCCGCAGCACGGACAGGTGCGGCTGGTGTTCTGCGCCGGCACGGCGATGAGATGCCCGCCGTTCCACGCCAGCTTGTAGTCCAGTTGGCGGCGGAACTCGGCCCAGCCTTGATCGAGGATGGACTTGTTCAGGCCGGACTTGGCCCGAACATTTCTTCCCGGTGCATCTGCCGTGCCTGCTGCCAACCTGGACATGTTCCTCACCTGCAAGTCCTCGATACACACCATCGCGTGGTTTTGGCTGATCGTGGTCGTGGCCTTGTGCAGGAAGTCGCGGCGGGCATTGCCGATGCAGGAATGAATCTTCTGAACGCGGGCTTTCGCCTTCTTCCAGTTGCTGCTGAACTTCACTTTGCGGCTCATCGCCTGCTGCGCTTTGCGCAAGCGGGCTTCATGCCGCCTGAAGCTGTTGAGCGGCGCGTAGAACGCGCCATCCGAGAGCGTGGCGAACCGTGCAATGCCCATGTCGATGCCGACTGCGCCACCCTGCGGGATGGGCTGCTCAATCTCGCGTTCGGTCTGGATGCTCACGAACCATTTGCCGCAGGACTGGCTCACGGTCACATTTTTCACCGCACCCAATACTTCCCGGCTGTTGCGGTAGCGCAGCCAGCCGAGCTTGGGCAGGAAGATTCGGCTGTTGGCCTGGTCGAGCTTGATCTGTTTCGGGTCTGGATAGCGGAAGCTGTCGGACTGGCCCTTCTTCTTGAAACGCGGAAAATCAGCGCGTCTGGCGAAGAAGTTGGTGTAAGCGCGTTCCAGGTCCTTGAGCGTCTGTTGCAGCGGATGCGTTGGCGCATCGGCCAGCCATGCTGTCTCCGCGCTGTGGCGCCACTCGGTGAGCAGCTTGCACAGACCGGCGTAGCCGAGCTTCTTCTTGCCTTGCTCGTAGCGCTCCTTTTGCAAGGCCAATGCCTTGTTGAACACGAAGCGGCACGAGCCAGCAAAGCGGCGCATTTGCCGCTCTTGCTGGCCGTCTGGCCGCAATTCGTATTTGTAGGCTTGAAGGCGTTGCATACTGGTATTTTATACAGTCCACCCCCATCGACGGCAAGGACGGCTACGCCGTCCGCGCTATCCTTCCCCGCCCTGAACGGTGGGGCTTGCCGTGCACCGGGTCAATCTGTCAATGGTGAGTGACACGTCCGGACACGGTCCTGGCCGACCCAAGCACCGCGCAGGATACCCCCAGCCGCTACCGGGTTGATGGGCCGCGCCAGGTGATGCATCTGCGCACCACCCTGCCCGCTCAACGACACGCCAGCGCCGCCAGCACGGCGTCGCTGAGTGCCGCCGGGTGGGCCGTGATGCGCAGCAGGTGATTGGCCGCCGGGTGCGGCGGTCGGTGCAGGGCAATCCCCTGCGCCAGCAAAGCCTGCTGGATGCGCTCGGCTTCCTGGCTGTCGGCGCAGGCCAGGCAGACAAAGTTGGTCGATGACGGAAACGGCTGCCGGCCACGCGCCAGCAAGGCGGCGCTCAGTTGTTCACGCAGCTGCAGCGTATGCTGGCGCAGGGCCGGCGCGTAAGCCGGATCGGCCAGCACGGTCTGCGCGGCCGCCTGCGCCCAGCTGGACAGGGCAAACTGCGGGCGAATCTGGTCTGCCTTGGCCATCAGGCTCGCCTCGCCCAGCGCATAGCCCACCCGCAAGCCGGCCAGCGCATACGCCTTGGACAAGGTGCGCAAACGCAGCGTGCCCGGCAACACCCCAGCTGGCGGAGCCTTGGCCGGGTCGATGAACTCCACATAGGCTTCATCCAGCAGCAACAGCGTGTCCGGATTCAGCTCGGCACGCAACGCCAGAATCACCTCTGCCGGCCAGGCGTAGCCGGTTGGGTTATCCGGATTGGCCAGATACAGCACCGCCGCGCGCTCCGCGTTGGCGGTTGCCACCAGCGCCGCCCAATCCGGGCGCAGGCCCTGTGCATATGGCTGGTAAGGCACCTCCACCAGCCGCGCGCCCACCCCTTCGGCAAAATAACGGAAGGTAGGATAACTGCCCGCCGTGGTCACCACCGGATCGCCAGGATTCACGCACAGCCGCAAGGCCAGCAGAATCAGGCTATCGGCTCCGGCGTCGATCACCACCTGCTCGGGCTGGCAGCCGGCCAGAGTGGCCAGCTGCTCGCGCAGCACCAGTGCATACGGGTCGGGATAGAGCCGGGCCAGATCTGCCAGCGCCGGGCCAAAGGCCGCCACCAGCGGCGACGCCGGCTCGGCCAGGCCTTCGTTGGAGCCAATGCGCACCGGCACGGCATGGCCCAGCCGACGCTCCAGCTTCACAATGCCGGGAAAGGGGTTGACGATGGTGTGTTCGGCCAGATGGCGGGCGTAACGAGGCATGCAGACGACTCCTGACAGACTGCGCCCAGGCGGCGCAATGGACAAGGCGTCAGTATCGCCCAGCCCGCGAGGGCGCGCATGTCCGGAATGTGCTGAGCTTATGCAGAGGAGGGGGGATGCAGCGGCAGGCGGCCTTGCCAAGCGGTGACGCACAGCGCCCGGCAAGGCAAGACGGCTTAATCCTGCAGACGGAATTCCGCGCTGCGTGCGTGCGCGGTCAGGCCTTCACCGTGGGCCAGGGTGCTGGCGATGCGGCCCAGCGTCTGTGCGCCAACGGCGGACACTTCAATCAGGCTGGTGCGCTTCTGGAAGTCGTATACCCCCAGCGGGCTGGCAAAGCGGGCGGTGCGGCTGGTGGGCAGCACGTGGTTGGGGCCGGCACAGTAGTCGCCCAGGCTTTCCGAGGCAAAGCGGCCCATGAAGATGGCACCGGCGTGCTTGAGCTTGGGCAGCCAGGCCGCTGGCTCGGCCACCGACAGCTCCAGATGTTCCGGGGCAATGAAGTTGGCAATCTGGCAGGCTTCCTCCAGGTCAGCCACCTGAATCAGCGCACCGCGACCCGACAGCGAGGCGCGGATGATGTCCTGGCGCGGCATCTCCGGCAGCAGGCGCTCGATACTGGCACGCACACGGGCAATAAAGTCGGCATCCGGACACAGCAGGATGGCCTGGGCGATTTCGTCGTGCTCGGCCTGGCTGAACAGGTCCATGGCAATCCAGTCCGGGTCGGTCTGGCCGTCGCAAATCACCAGGATTTCCGACGGGCCGGCCACCATGTCGATGCCAACCACGCCAAACACCCGGCGCTTGGCGGCGGCCACGTAGGCGTTGCCGGGGCCGGTGATCTTGTCCACTGCCGGGATGGTTTCGGTGCCGTAGGCCAGCGCGGCCACCGCCTGGGCACCGCCGACGGTGAACACGCGATCCACGCCGGCAATGCGCGCGGCGGCCAGCACGATGTCGTTACGCTCACCGCCCGGAGTCGGCGCCACCATGATGATTTCGCCCACGCCGGCGACCTTGGCCGGGATGGCGTTCATCAGCACCGACGACGGGTAGGATGCCTTGCCACCGGGTACATAAATGCCGACGCGGTCCAGCGCGGTGACTTGCTGGCCCAGCCGGGTACCGTCAGCCTCGGTATAGCTCCACGACTGCATCACCTGGCGCTCATGATAGCTGCGCACGCGCCCGGCGGCGGCTTCCAGCGCGGCGCGGGTGGCGGCGGGCAGGCGTTGCAGCGCGGCGTCGAGTTCCGCCTGACTCAGCTCCAGCTGGCTGGCGTCGGACACGCTCAGGCGGTCGAAGCGGGCGGTATATTCCATCAGCGCGGCGTTGCCACGGGTTTGCACGTTGGCAATGATCTCGGCCACGGCATGGTCCACCGCCGGGTCCTGCGCGGTTTCAAACGCCAGCAAGTGGTGCAGCGCGGCGTCAAAGCCAGGCTGACGGGAATCAAGCAGATGCATCATGTCGGGTATCCAGCTAAAGGAATGTTAAACAAGGTCATCGCACCCGCTGCAAAAACAGGGGGGGGGAGGGGCAGGCTGCGCGGCGCACCAAGGCGGATGGAGGCAAGCGGGCGCGGCACCCGGTTACGACAGGCCAACCTTGACCCCCAGCGCCACCAGCACCCCGCCCAGCAGGCGGTCGATGCGGCCCTGCACCCGGCGCAGGCTGCCCAGCACGGCAGGATGCTGCACCGCCAGCACCACCAGCGGCCAGTACACCACCCCCAGCAGCAGGATGATCAGGCCGATCAGGGCTTTTTCGGCCAGGCTGGAATCAGGGCGCAGCAGCTGGGTGAACACGCTGAAGAAAAACAGCGTGGCCTTGGGGTTGAGCAGATTGCACAGCAGGCCCTCCCAGAACGCCCGCCGCAGGCTGACTGGCTGGCGTGGGTATGCCGTCGGGCCGTCGCCCAGCGCATCGGTGCGGCTGAACAGCGCCTGCACGCCAATCCAGATCAGGTAGCCGGCCCCCGCATACTTGAGCAGGCCAAACAGCCAGGGGGTCTGGGCGATGATCAGCGCCAGACCCAGAATGCAATAGCTCATGTGCACGGCAATGCCGAGATTGATGCCCAGCGTGGTCATCAACGCCGCCTGGCGCGAATGGCGCGCGGCGTTTTTCACCACCAGCACAAAATCCGGGCCTGGGCTGACCATGGCCAGGGTGGCAATCACCGTCACGGTAAGGGCGGATTCCCACATTGGGCGTCTCCTGACGATCCGGCCTGCGCCGGATTCAGCGGGTGAGCGTGGCCGCGAAGGCGTCGATCACCGGGCGGATGGCGGCGTGCTTGAGCTTGAGCGCCGCCTGGTTGACGATCAGTTGCGAGCTGATGTCGAGAATATGCTCGACCGGGGTCAGGTTATTGGCTTTCAGCGTGCCACCGGTAGACACCAGATCGACAATCGCATCGGCCAGCCCCACCAGCGGGGCCAGCTCCATCGAGCCATACAGCTTGATCACGTCCACATGCACGCCCTTGGCGGCAAAGTGTTCGCGGGCAATATTCGGGTACTTGGTGGCCACCGACAGGCGCGCGCCATGCTGCACGGCGGCGGCGTAGTCAAAGCCATTGGGCGCAGCCACCATCATCTTGCAGCAGGCAATGTTCAGGTCCAGCGGCTGATAGAGGCCAGCACCGCCATGCTCGATCAGCACATCGCGCCCGGCAATGCCCAGGTCGGCCGCGCCGTGTTGCACATAGGTGGGGACATCGGTGGCGCGCACAATCACCAGCCGGACGTCGGGCTGGTTGGTGGCCAGAATCAGCTTGCGGGAGGATTCCGGGTCTTCGGCGGGGATGATGCCAGCCGCAGCCAGAAGCGGCAGCGTTTCATCAAAGATCCGCCCCTTGGAGAGGGCAATGGTGAGCATGCGGGCAGCGCCGTATCAAGCAAAACCCCGATTTTAGCGGGATCAGGCCGAAATGGACAGGCCGGATGCCGCGCCCAGGGCGTTTCGGGGCGGGCACAGGCCGGCCCCCTGCCGCGTGTGCCGCAGCCAGTGCCTTGGGGAAGCACGGATTTATTCAGAAAAATCGTGTTTGCCAAAAGCAAAACCCAGCAAAATCAACACCCTGGATTCCCGCCTTTGTGGGAAGGACGATTTTTTCAGCGTTTCCTCAGCAAAGTATTCTCTCGAGGCATTTGGCACGACCCTCAATCAATATGCCAAAACATTATTCTGACAACATCCCCTCAAAAACAAGCATCCACACCATCATCACGCTTCTTTCCGCATTGCGCCAAAAAAAGCAGTCAGCATATGCTCGGATCACATAATCAAAAAGCATAATTCTGACAACCAAACCGGCTAAATCTCGATCAGACAAGAAAAAGCCCGACGCACAAAACCATTTTATTTGTAGGGATACTTCGATCCTGCTACCCTGCCAGCGCCGGATAACCATGTATTTGTATCGCAAAGCAATTTTATTTCATCCTGAGCGCGGTATAATTCGGCTAATATTCAGAACAATCATCTTCCGCCACGCCTGCCAAGGATACGCTGATTCATTCAGAAAAACCGTGTTCGCCAAAAGCAAAACCTAGCAGAATCAACATCCTGGCCCCCACCCTCGCGGGAATGGCGGTTTTTTCAGCGTCCCCCTAAATTCACGCCCGCTAAATTGTTGAGGAGCTTCAAATTGGCCCATTTGCCAAACCAACTGCGTTTCCCGCCAGGGCATTGGACCAGGGGGGCGGTGTTGTTGTGCGTCAGCAGTCTGGCCATGGCGCAGGAAGCGCCAGGTATTCCCGCGCTGGACCGCCAGGTGGATGAAGCGTTTCGTCAGGTGCTGAAAACCCCGGCCAACCATGAAACCGGCCTGCAATACGCCCGGCTGCTGATTGCCGCCGGCAATTACGAAGGCGGCGTGGCCGCGCTGGAGCGTCTGCTGCTGAACGCCGACCCGCAGCCGGCCATCCGGGTGGAGCTGGCGGTGCTGTACTACCGGCTGGGCTCATACCAGATGTCGGAAAGCCTGTTGCGTCAGGCACTGGACGACGCCCGGCTGGCCAGCGAACAGCGCACGATGGCGCAAACCCTGCTGCGCGATGTCAGCGCCCGCAATCAGCCCTCGCAGCTGACCGGGGTGGTGATGCTCGGCGTGCGCCGGCAAAGCAACCCCAGCGCACGCAGTGACGCCGCGCAGGTGTACGCCGCCGGCAGCCTGACGCCGCTGGCCGAAGGGGTCAAGCCCAAGGCTGACACCGATGTGCAACTGACCGCCCGGCTGGACCACCGCTACGACCTGGGCTGGCAGAACGAAGCCGCGCTGGTCAGCTCGCTGGTGGGGCAGATCACCGACTACCAGTCATCCACTGGCCGGCAACTGCGCGCCAATCAGGAAGACCCTTACGATCTGGCCTTTGGCGAGCTGACCACCGGGGTGCGCTTCAAGCCGGCAGCCATTGCCCTGCCTGGCCTGCGCGTGCGCCCCTACCTGATTCTGGCCGAGCTGGCCGCGCAAGGGCATCGCTACCTGAGCAACCGTGGGCTGGGGCTGGACGCGGACTACCAGATTGACGAAAAAACCCTGGCCAGCGCCACGTATGAATATCGTCGCACCCACTACGCCAACCGGGTGGATGTGCCCGCCGCCGAGCAGCTGAGCGGCCCGGACAACCATCTGCGTCTGCAACTGAGCCGGGAAATCGCCCCTGGCCACCTGCTCAGCGCCGAACTGGGCTTGCGCCATCACCAGACTGGCCGGGCCTACTATGATTACAACGGCCAGGAGCTGCGCATCACCTATTCCACCAGCTACGCCAGCCCGCTGTCCGGCGTGGCCGGCGGCTACTGGAGCAACGCACTGTGGGCGGGGGCTGGGCAACGCAAGTATGGCGCGGCGGATCCGGACATCCACGCGGGCGTGTCGCGCAAGGACACTGACTGGCGCGTGGGGGCCAGCCTGTCGGTGCCGATCAGCAGCAGCTGGTCGGTGCTGATGCAGCTGGAACACGTCAAGACCCATTCCAACCTGGCCAACTACCAGGCCAAGAACACCTCGCTGATGGGCGCGGTGGCTTACCGTTTCTGAATCGACCCCATAATGCCTTTTTACCTGACGCAATCCGGCGCTGATCGCCCAAGGAGTTTGCCATGAGCCCACCCTTTTACCGCGACTGGTGGCTCGCCGCCGCGCTGACCAGCACTGCGCTGCCGGTGGGCCTTGCCCAGGCAGCGGACATTCCGGCACCCGTGGGCGTGGTCACCGCGCTCAGCCCGAGCAGCACGCCCGCCGATGGCGGCAATACCCTGCACGTGGGCAGCGACATCACCCCGGGCATGCGTCTGCACACCCAGAGTGATAGCCCACTGCATGTGCTGTTTCTGGATCAATCGGCGCTGACGCTGGGCCCGGATTCGGAACTGACCATCGATGAATTCAGCTACGACGCCGACGCCCGGCAAGGGCAGATTCGCCTGGGGCTGAACAAAGGCTCGTTGCGGATTGTCGGCGGCCATATCAGCAAAAATAACGCGGCAGTGATCACCACACCGGACGCCACCGTGGAAGTGCTGGGCGGCATCACCCTGGTGTCGGTGTCCAGCGGCGGCACCCAGTCTACTTTCCTGTTTGGCCAGCAAATGCGGGTGAGCAATGGCAGTGGCTCGCAAACCGTCACCCGGCCAGGTTTTTCGGTGCGCAGCAACAGCAATGGCCCGTCTGCGCCCACCCGGATGGAACCCCAGCAGCTGACCAACCAGCTGACCCAGCTGGAGCGGACCCAGGCCCGTCCCAACCAGCCGCCACCACCACCCACCCCGCCGCAACCGCTGGTCAGCCTCAGCGACCGGCCCGGCAGCCCCAACCTGCCCGAGCAGCAGCTGGCACCAGACCGCGTGCGCACCAATACCGACAGCACGCAGCAGGCCAACCCCACCCTGGTGCTGAACACGCTGCTCAACAGCAATTCCAGCACCATTCAATCCTGATGGCCAGCGGGCAGACACTCCGCTGACGATCGTTTTTCCCAGCCAGGCAGGCGAGCATGCGTGTTCTTTTTGTGTCCAACTACCCTCACCTGCCTGACATTCACGGCGGCTTGCAAACCACCACCCACGACCTGTGCCTGGCAATTCAGGCCATGGGCGGCCATGCCGCCGTGCTGTGTGGCCAGCGCAACGCCAGCGCCGCACCCCTGAGTCAGGACAGCCAACTGGGCTATCGGGTGATGCGCGCGCGCCACCCAGAAACCGCACTGGCCGAGGTGGCGGCAAGCTGGCACGCCGAGGTGATAGTGGTGCAAACCGGAACCAGCCTGCTGCCGATGGTGATTCGCAGCCTGGCCACCGGCCTGCCCACGGCGGTGTACCTGCACAATGTGGAAACCCACCAGCTTTCCGGCACGCTGACCCCCGATCCCTCGCTGCGCTACTTTGCCAATTCCGACTTTACCGCCCAACGCTGGCGGGCGCTCAGCGGCATCGACTGCTGCGTGATTCCACCGATTGTCGACCCCGAACGCTATCTGGTAGACCACACTGGCGAGCAGGTGCTGTTTATCAATCCAACCCCTATCAAGGGGGTGGAAATCCTGTTTGCCCTGGCCGCCGCCTGCCCGGAGCTGCCGTTTCTGGTCTACGAAAGCTGGCATCTGGCCCCGGCCTGGCGTGAGCATTGCCTGGTGCGCGCCCAGGCGCTGGGCAATATCCGCTGGTGCGCGCCCACGCTGGACATGCGTGAGGCGTATGCCCAGGCCAAGGTGCTGCTGATGCCGTCGATCTGGGAAGAATCGTTTGGCCGCACGGTGATCGAGTCCCAGCTCAATGGCCTGCCGGTGCTGGCCAGCCACCGGGGCGCGCTGCCGGCGCTGGTGGGCGAGAGCGGCATCACGCTGGACCCGCACGCGCCCATGGCCGACTGGGCACAGGCGCTGCGCCAACTGTACGCCACCGCCCCCGACTACCACCACACCGCCCGCCAACGCGGCATGCGCCACGCCGCATCCACCCCGCTGGTGGTGGGCCGGCTGCTGACCGAACTGGCGCTGCACGCCGCTGCGCGCGCGCCGCACTGAGCCGCCGACGCCCCATTTACCGCTGACTTAACAAGGATGATTACCGATGCCTGCCCAAGCGCACACCCAGCCGTTATTTGCCACGTATCCCCGGCCTGCGCGCCAGGACTGCAGTTTTTATCACTCGTTTGACCTGGCTGAAGGCGAGGTCATCGGTCAGTGGGATTTGCGCCAGCATGCCGCCCAATACCTGGGTGGAGTGAGTCTGGATCAGCGCTCGGTGCTGGAAGTGGGGCCGGCCAGTGGTTTTCTGTCGTTTTACATGGAAAGCCAGGGCGCTCGCGTCACCTGCGTGGAACCGCCGCTGTCCTACCTGTGGGATGCCGTGCCGTTCGAGGGCTACGACTTTGCCGCCTGGCGGCGTGAATTCACCGCCGAAATCCAGAAGGTGCGCAATTCGTTCTGGTATGTCCACCACGAAAAACACTCGCACGTACGGCTGCTGGAAACCGACCCAAACCAGATTCCGGCTGAAGCCGGGCAGTTTGACATCGGCCTGCTGGCCTCGGTACTGCTGCACTGCCGCCGCCCGTTCGACCTGCTGGAAAGCGTGGCCAGGCGCACCGAACGCACGATGATCATCACCGAAGTATGGAACCCGACGCTGGGCGACGGGCCAGTGTGCATGCTGCTGCCGCATCAAGGCATGAAACAGGTGCACACCTGGTGGCATTTCACCCCGCAGTTTTTCATTTCGGCGCTGGGCATTCTGGGCTTTACCGACGCGCGGGTGAGCTTTCACACCCAGGGCCAGCCGGCAGAAGGCCGCGAAGTCACCCTGTTCACCGTGGTGTGTGAACGCCCCTTGTCAACCTCCCCCCAGGGCTGACCATGCACGCACCGAATCCTCTCGACCCCCTGCTTGAACACGCCTGGCAATGCAGTGCGGCTGGCGATGTCGCCAGCGCGCTGCAACTGGCGCAACAAGCCTACGCCCAGGATCCAGGCCACGCCCCCGCCGCCACGGCGCTGGGCTATTTTCTGCTGCATGCCGGCCAGCATGAGGCGGCCCACGCGGTGCTGGAGCCCGCAGCCCGACAGTGGCCCCAGTCGGCCACCCTGCAGTGGTATGCCGGGCTGGCCCAACGCCAGCTGGGCCACGCCGAATCGGCCATCACGCTGCTGCGCTGGGCCTGCACCCTCGACCCCAGCTTGCACGACGCCGCCTTTACCCTGGCCTGGGCGCTGCACGACCATGGCGACCAGGAAGAAGCGCTGTACTGGGCCCACCATGCACTGGCCGCCCAGCGCAGCGCGCCGCGCCTGCTGCAAACCGGCTGGCTGCTGCAACGCACCGGGCAGCACGCCGCCGCCGCCGAACACTATCAACACGCCATGGCCGGCTATCGCGCCGATGCCGCTGAACAGCGCCAGCTGCACCTGCAACTGGCCGAATGCCAGCTGCTGCTGGGACACAGCGCGCAGGCCGGGGACACCCTGGAAGCCGGTCTGCGCCGCTTTCCGGACGACCCCGGCCTGCTCACCACCCTGGCGCATCTGCAGTGGCAGCGCGGCGACCGGCTGGCGGCGATTGCCCTTGCCCGGCAACTGACCGAGCTCGACCCGGAACGGGTGGCCAGCTGGCACCTGCTGGGCGCCTTCCTGCAGGATTCCGGCGACTGGCTGGCAGCCGACCCCTGCTTTGACCAGGTGCAGCGACGCGACCTCAGCCAGAGCGATGCGCTGTTCCGCCGCGCCCAGATTCAGGCGCGCGCCGGCAGACCGATCGACGCGCAATGGCTGCTGCAACAGGTGCTGCACCATCAGCCCGACGCCCAGCCAGCGCAAACGCTGATGGCGCAGGTGCTGCTGGACATGCGCCAGGCCGACGAGGCGCGCCGCTTGCTGCTGCGCTGGCTGCGCGCCGCCCCCCGCCACAGCGAACGCTGGCGTTTGCTGGCCATCGCGCACCAGCAGCGCGGTCGCCCGGCGCTGGCGCGCCGCGCCCTGCAGCGCGCCCTGCGCCTGGATCCCGACAATATCGAAGCCCTGCGCCTGCTGGCCTGGGTGGCGCTGGCGCAACACGACCGCCCGGCGGCAGTCCACGCCGCCAACCAGCTGCTGGCCCGCCGGCCTGACGATGTCAGCACGCAGATTCAGGCGGCGTTTGTCCATGCCATGGCCGGCGACCGCGCACTGGCGGCGCGCTGCGCCGAGCAGGCGGTGGCCCATGCGCCGGAAAACGCCGAAGCCTGGCGCGCGCTGTCGCAGGTGCGCTACCAGCAGCAACGGCTGCATGAGGCCGAAGCCGCCATTGAAATCGCCCTGCAACTGGCCCCCGACCGGCTGGACAGCCTGCGCCAGCTGGGCTGGATTCTGATTGCCCGGCAACGGCTGGGGCATGCCGAACTGGCATTCCTGCGCGTGCAGGCGCTGACCCCGGACGACCCGGTGGCGCTGCTCGAACTGGCCGAAGTGCGGCTGCGCGCCGGCCAGTTTGCTGCCGGACTGGCCAGCATCCACGCCCTGCAGGCGCTCGGCCCGCTGTCTGCGCCAGCCCAGCTGACCCAGGCGCGACTGCTGATCGAAGGCGGCCAGGCGCTGCAGCAAGCCCAATGGCACACCGACGCGCTGGCCATCTGTCGCCGCCTGCTGGCCGACCCGGCCCGACTGGGCGACGCCGCCGAGCTGCTGGCACGCCTGCGCGGGCTGGGGGTGGAAGCAGCCCGGCCACTGTGCGCCATGCTGCCGCACTCGCTGTGGCGACTGAGCTGCCAGCAGGCGCTGAACACCGCCATCACCCGCCATGGCCACCGCTACCTCAGCCAGCTGGCCAAGCTGGCGCGCGAAGCATTCCCCGACCAGCCATGGCTGGCGCTGGCAGCGCTATACCAGGATTCACTGTCGGCACAGAGTACCCCCGAACAGTTGGCCTGGACGGCGCGCAATGCCTTTCGCCTGCTGAAACTGCACAGCGGGCTATCGCCGGCGTGGGGCAGGCGCCGCCCACGCGCCCACGCCAGCCGCCTGCGCATTGCCTATGTGGCCAGCCAGCAGCATGAGCGGCTGCTGCAACGGGTGCTGGCCAGCCACGACCCGACGCAGGTTGAGGTGTTTGTGTTCACCTCGCTGCGTCTGTCCGGTCTGCCAGCGCATCTTCATTGCCAGCCGCTGGATCTGGACCAGCTGGAGGCCGCTTGCGCCGCCAACCAGATTGACGTGCTGATCGACGCGGGCGGTCTGCAACCGTTTGAAGGCCAGTACGCCCTGCTTGAGCGCTACGCCAGACGGCTGGCTCCGGTGCAGGTGGGCTGGCTGGGCAGTTGGGGCAGCGCCGGCGGTCTGTTTGACGCGCTGCTCACCGACCGGACTGGCGTGCCGCTGGCCGATGAAGCCCACTACGAAGAAGCCATCTGGACGCTGGACGGCGGCCAGTGGAGCTGGGACCCGCCGCTGCACGCGCCCACGCCACAGCCGTCCCCGGCAGCCATCTATGGCTGGGTAACCTTTGGCATCACCGCCCGTGGCTTGCGCCTGAACGACGACAGCCTGCGCGCCTGGGCGGCGATTGTGGCGGCCATGCCCTTGTCGCGGCTGCGTTTTATCGGCGCGGTCAGCCTGGACTGGCCACAACGGGCAGAGATTCTGGCCACCCTGCAACGCCACGGTGTGGCTGCCGAACGGGTGACGTTTGACCCACCCGGCGACTATGCCAGCTGGCTGGCCTGGTTCCAGCAGGTGGACATCGTGCTGGACAGTTTTCCTGGCAATGGCGGACTGAGCCTGCTGGATACGCTATGGATGGGGGTGCCGGTGGTCAGCCGCAGCGGGCGCTGGCTGGGCGCGCGCCAGGGTGCGTCTATCCTGCACAGCCTGGGGCAGGATGACTGGGTGGCCGACAGCGAAGCCGGCTTTATCGCCGCCGCCGTGGCGCTGGCGCAGGACCTGCCAGCGCTGCAACACGCCCGCACCCAGCTGCGCCAGCGCATGCGGCACTCGCCACTGCTGGATGGCCGGCGCGTCGCCCGCCAGATTGAACAGCATTGCGCGGCCTGGCTGGCGCACCACGCGGGGGCAACCGCTGGCGGCGACCTCAAGCAAATGGTACGCAGCCATGCGCAAGGTGGGCTGCAAACCTGGCTGGACAAACCCGCCAACACCATCCGCCTGCCCAGCCTGGCTGCCGATGACACCCCGGCGCTGTCGGTGGTGCTCATCCTGTACAACCAGGCCGGGCTGACCCTGCGCACCCTGCAGGCGCTGGCCGACCAGCGCGGTGCCACATTCGAAACCCTGATCATCGACAACGCCTCCAGCGACCAGACCGGCGAATTGCTGGCGCGGGTGCACGGCGCGCAGATTGTGCGCAACCGCGACAATCTGGGCTTTGTGCTGGCGGCCAATCAGGGCGCAGCAATGGCGCGTGGCCGGCATCTGCTGCTGCTGAACAACGACGCCATCGTCCAGTCCGGCGCGCTGGCCGCCACCTGTCGGCGGCTGGACGCCGACCCGACCCTTGGCGCACTGGGCGGGCGGATTGTGCTGATGTCCGGCGGCCTGCAAGAAGCGGGCAATGTGATTTTCCAGGATGGCTCCACCGCTGGCATTGGCCGGGGAGAAAACCCGTTTGCCCCGGCAGCGCTGACCCGCCGCTGCGCCGACTACTGCTCGGGCGTCTACCTGGCTGTGCCGCTGCCGTTGTGGCGCATGCTGGATGGCTTTGACCGCGACTTTGTGCCGGCCTACTACGAAGATGCCGACTTCTGCCTGCGCGTGTGGCAGGCCGGCTTCCGTGTGGAATATGCGCCCGAGGTGCTGGTGGAACACCTGGAATGGGGCAGCGCCGGCAACAACGAAGCCCAGCAGCGCATGCGCGACAACCGCCTGCGCTTTGTCGCCAAACATGGCGACTGGCTTAGCCGCCAGCCGCGCCCAGGCCGGGCGTCGCTGGACGACGACCGCTGGCGCAGCCCGGCTGACGCACCGCGCCTGCCACGGGTGCTGATTCTGGACAATGAAGTGCCGCATATGGCGCGCGGCGGCGGCCTGCCGCGCGCGCGGCTGATGCTGCAGGCGCTGCGCGACTGGCCGGTGACGCTGTTTCCGCTGTGGTCATTCGACGACGACTGGGCGCAGGTACACGCCTCAATCCCGGACACAGTGGAAGTGATGCTCGGCCTGGGCCTGGCTCAGCTGGAAGGTTTTCTGGCGCGCCGGCGCGGCCTGTACGACGTGCTGTGGGTCAGCCGCCCCCCCAATCTGCAGGCGCTGGCTCCGCTGCGCGCGCGCCGGCCCGAGCTGTTTGCCGGCATGCGGCTGATTTACGATTCGGAAGCGCTGTTCGCCCTGCGCGAAATTGGCGAGCTGGCGGTGAAAGGCCGGGCGCTGACGCCAGCGCAGGCGCAAGCGCGGCTGGACAAGGAACTGGCGCTGGCACAGGGGGTGGATCAGGTGGTGGTGGTGTCCGAACGCGACGCCGGGTATTTCCGCCAACGCGGCCACCCGGTGGCGATTCTCAGCCATGCCATGCCCGTGCGCCGCAGCGTGCCCAGCCCGAAACGCCGCGCCGGACTGGTATTTGTCGGTGCCTTGCACCCGGACACCCCCAACGAAGACGGGCTGCTGTGGTTTGTCGAGCAGGTGGCACCGCGCTTGCGCGCGCTATTGCCCGAACCGCCCACCCTGGACGTGGTGGGCGAATGCCGCTCGGAGCGGATTGCCGCGCTGGCCAGCGCGGACATTCGCCTGTTGGGCCCCCAGGCCGACCTGCGCCCCTGCTACGACCGCGCCAAGGTGTTTATCGCGCCGGTGCGCTTTGCCGGCGGGGTACCGGTGAAGGTGATCGAAGCCGCCGCCCAGGGCATTCCGGTGGTGGCTTCGGCCATTTTGCTGCGTCAGCTGGGCTGGCAGGATGGCCTGGAGATTCAGGGTGCGCGCGACGCCGAGGCCTTTGCCCGCGCCATCGCACGCCTGCTGACCGACGACGCGCGGTGGCGTCGCCAGCAGGCCGCCGCCTGGGCGCGCTGCGAAGCCGACTACCATCCCGACGACTTTGCCCGGCAGACCCGCGCCCTGCTGCTGGCCCATTCCGCCCAGGAGGCAACATGACCCCCCATCCGCTGGACACCGCCGCCATGCGCCATTACCGGCGCTGGATGGCCAAGGGCAACCGGGTGCAAGCCGAAACCAGCCTGCGCCGAATGCTGGCGCGGGAAGCCAATCTGCCCGCCGCCCACTCGGCGCTGGCACGGCTGCGCTGGCCCGGGCCCGACTACCGCGCCTGGCTGGCCTGGCTGCATCGTCAGCTCGCCCCCCGTGTGTATGTGGAAATTGGCGTGGAATCCGGCGCATCACTGGCGCTGGTGCAGCCGGACACCCGGGTGATTGCGATTGACCCCGAGCCGGTGGGCGACCCCTTGCACGCCTGCCCGGGCGTTGGCCAGTTGTTTGCGCAGACCAGCGCGGCATTTTTTGCCCAGTCATGCACGCCCAGCGGATTGAGCCACACCGGCTTCAATCTGGCATTCATCGATGGCGACCATCGCTTTGAAAGTGTGCTCGACGACTTCATCGCCCTGGAGCGCCACGCCGCCCCTGGTGCCGTGGTGCTGCTGCACGACACCCTGCCGCTGACCGAATCCACCTCGGGCGGCGAACGGCACACCGGCTTTTACAGCGGCGACGCCTGGAAAGTGGTGCCGTGCCTGCGCGCGCTGCGCCCCGACCTGCGGCTGACCACGCTACCCACCGCGCCCACCGGGCTGACCGTGATCACCGGGCTTGACCCCGACTCACGCGTGCTGGAAACCCGGCGGGCGCTGATTCATCAGGTATACGCCCGCCTGCCCAGCGCCCACGCGGTGGCGCATCCACACACGCTGTTCAATCTGGGCGAAAACGATCCGGCGTGGCTGGCGCGCTGGCTGGCGCACGGGCAATAACGCAGGCAAAGTCATGGTCGAGCTGGCCGGCCTGATACAGCTCGTCTTCAGCGGCCATGACACTGCGCAGATACGCTTCACCTGATGTGCCGATGAAGTTCTGCGCCACCCCAGCCAGCAGCATGCGCAGAATCGCCCCGCCGTAGGGGCGCACGCGCACTGAGGTGAAATAGTCAGGCAATAGCGGCAACAGCCGCGACGAGCAAATCGCCTCGCTGGGGTCCACCGCCACCACTTCGGCCACGCTGGGGCGACAAACATCGCGCTTGCAGCTACCGTCGCGCAGGGTCATCAACGCCTCGGGCAATAGCCGGGCAATCTGGTTGAGGCGCTGCACCTGGCTGTCGGGCCACTGAAACTGGTCTGGCCCGACGTACTCATCCAGAAAAAACCAGCCGCCCGGTGCCAGCAATAGCCCAATGTGGCGGTACAGCAGTGCCAGATTGGCGCAATGATGCACGCTGGACACCCCCAGCACGGCGTCAAAGCTGCCCGGGGTGAACGGTGGCTGTCCTACCGGCAGGTGGTTCATGTCGGCCTGAAAATAGCGGATGGCGTCCAGCCCCTCGGCCTGCGCCTGCGCGTGCGCCACTTCCAGCACCTTGGCCGACAGATCAATCGCCACAATCTCGCGCGCCCAGCCATGCTGGGCGATTTCCCGCTCCAGCGTGCCGCTGCCACAGCCCAGCACCAGCACCCGATCCAGCGGCAGCGGCTGTTCGGCGGCGACCATCTGGAAAAACCAGGCCAGCGGCGACACGCTGGCGTCGCCGCTCACCTTGCGATTGATGGCCGCGCGGATTTCCGGCAGATGGGTCCAGTGCAGACCCTGGGCCGTCCAGGTATCCGGGTCACCCCAGGTGAGGTCCAGCTGGTCGGCCAGACCGCTATCAATGGCGCCCAGCGGGCAGATAAGTGACATGGGGGCGAGTCGCAAAAGAGTTCAGGAAGGGGAAAAGTCTAGCATGACTGCCCTGGCCGGGCGGACGGGCGCAAGCACGGCGCTCCCCGCCCGGAATGGTCGGCGCTCAAGTGAGCCGCCCTTGCTTGACACGGTCCTCACTGGCCGCCTGCCAGGCCAGCACGGCATCGCTGCCGTGCAGCCGGCCATTCATATAGCGCCCAACGCGCTCCAGCATGCGCTGGGGGTGGCGGGCCAGTTGGGCCTGGTCCTTGAGGAACACCGCCACCTGATCGTTCCAGATGTCCTGATCCTGATAGGCAGTGAAGGATTCCAGCAGCACGCAGGCAAATCCGCTGCGCTGGCCCCAGCGCGCCAGGGCCACGCCGGCATCCGGGTAAAAGCGCCAGCAGTCCACCGGGTAGCGGTGAAAATCGCCATTGGCCGGGGCGTTCAGATACAGCAGGCCGCCCGCTGTCAGCACGCGCAGCGCCTCATTGAACATCAGCCAGAAAAATTCGATGTGCTCAAAGCACGAGCTACTCACCACCACCTCCACGCTGGCGTCGGCAAACGGCAGGTGATAGGGATCGTCCAATACCATGTCCACGCCGGGGCCGGGGACAAAATCCACGCCGATATAGCGGCAGCCAGCGGGTGCGCCATGGCGCAGGCTGCCGTTGATGTCCTGCGCGCCGATATCGACGATGGTAACGGCGGCCTCGCGACCAAGATAGGTATCAAAAAACAACTGTCCGTGCTTCAATGCGCTGACATGCATGGTGTTTCCTCTAGTGCGAGACGAAGGGCAGGACACGGCGGACACTTCCGCCGGGCGGGAAACCGTAGCCCGGATCGCCTGTGAAGTGAGCGGAGCAGTCATGCCGCCAGCAGCAGGAACCCGCCGAAGCGACTCATGCCAGCCTGATGCCGGGATGAGCGCCGTAGGAATCCCCCGACTTTAGGCGGGGGAGGATGTCAACCGCGCGGGATCTTCGCAGAGGACATCACCCGCTATCACCATGGGTGTTGAGCGTGGCGTGGTGGTGAGAACTCGCATCTGCTGCGCGCTGTGGATGCCCCTGGATTCCCGCCTGCGCGGGAATGACGGAGTGGCGTACGGAGGGGGGCCACCATGGCAAGGCAAGGTTCTGTTTTAGCAGAAATAAATCGAGACACCCGACGTAAGCTTGCTCGCATGTACCCTTGTGTTTCAAGGTGACTGTACTAGACTACGGCACGTCCTGGTAAGCGCTGGCTGCAGGCTCAGTCGGCCCGGCGGCGCAACACCACCACATCCTGATTGCCGGCCATGGCCTCAATGATGTCGAGCACGTCGAAATACCGCCCCCAGTGCGACAGAATATAATCCGGCGAATGCAGCACATCGCGGCCATGCCCGGCGTCCGCGCCGGCCAGGCCACAGGCGTCATGAAACCCGACATGGTGCGCCGCCTGCTTGCGGGCCGGTGGCGTGCGGTATAACGCCATTTGCGCCATGCCGTGCACCGACAGCAGCAGCAAGCCGCCTGGCCGGGTCAGGCGCTGCAACTCGGCCAGCCAGGCGTCCTGCACCGGCTCGGCCAGGTGGGGCAGCACCGCCAGGCCAAGCACCAGGTCAAAACTGGCGGTTGCCAGTGCGGTAGGCGGCAGCAGGTCCACCGGCAAGAACTCGGCGTCGGGCAGCGTTTGCCGGCATAGCTGCACCATGTCCGGGTCGATGTCCACCCCGGTGACCGGAGGACCATAATCCAGCAGATAGCGGGTCAGCCGCCCGGCACCGCAGCCCCAGTCCAGCATGGCGGCAAACGACGACAGCGGACGGCCAAAGCGCTCGGCCAGCAACTGGGCAAAGCGCGACACAATGGTCGCCCCGCCCCAGCAGAAGGCGTGTGCATCCGGTGTGCCAATCATGCTGGCGATCTGCGCGGGTGCGGGCAGCGGGCGTTCACCCGTCGGGTCGGCCAGAAACCAGGCGCTGCGGTACGACCAGGCGTGTTCGCCAGACTGGGAAGTGACATTAAAGCGGGCCATCCCATCCGGAAACAGCGTGGCCGGGTCGGAAAAATAATGCTGGCAGCGAAAGCGCGACGCCTCGGCGTGCGGAATGTCCGGAAAGCACGCCAGCAGATCGGGCGAGGGCAATGGCCACGCCAGCATGTCAAAATCCACGCCGTTGATCAGAAACCGACGATCTTCCCTGGCGTCCCACGCGCTGACGGCCCAGCCTTCCATTGTCAGGCTGTCCTCCCCCAGCGTGATGCGATCGGGCATCCAGCGCAGGTGTCGGGTCACAGCGAGTTGAAGATCAGCCTGATAAAGCGTCATGTTCAAAATCCAGTGCGGGGGAATGGCCCGATTATGGCATAGCGCTTCTGCCAGCCGAAACGCACCGGCTCATTCAGCCAGCGTCAGCCTCGTCGGGTCGATTCTGCACCAGGGGGTCCAGCGGCATGACGTCCACCCGGTTGCGCCCACTGGATTTGGCCAGGTACAGCGCCTTGTCGGCCCGCTGCAGCACCATGTCCAGCGACGCGTCATCTGGCATCAGGCTGGCCACGCCAATGCTGACGGTAAAACGCACCGGCATACCAAAGTCGTCGTGGGCGTCAAGACACTCTGCGGCACGGGCGCGCAGGCGCTCGGCCAGCGTCAGCGCGCCGGCCAGGCCGGTTTCGGGCAGGATGGCGGCAAACTCCTCGCCGCCCAGCCGTCCGCCACTATCCTGCTGGCGTATTGCCGCACACAGCAGCCGGGCCATCATCTGGATCACCCGGTCCCCGGTGGCATGGCCCCAGCGGTCGTTGACCGTCTTGAAGTGGTCGATGTCCACCATCAGCACCGACAGCGGGCGCTGGTAGCGGCGCGCACGCGCCACTTCCTGCGCGCCCACCTCGATCAGGTGACGGCGATTGGCCACCCCGGTCAGTTCATCGGTAATCGCCAGCTTGCGCATCGCCTCACCCTGGCGCAGGGCGGTGAGGTGGGCGCGCAAGGCCAGCACCGACACCACCGCCAGCACGGCAAACCCCACCAGAAACTGCCAGGCACGGTGCTGCCAGCTGGTGAGAATGCGGGTCTTGTCAAACCCGACCATGGCCACAAACGGAAAGCGCGCCAGCCGGCTCAGGCCAAAAATCCGCTCACGCTGATCCAGCGGCGAAGTGGCCCAGAACATGCTGGTGCGCCCCATCTGGGCAAATGACGGGTAACCCGGTGGGGGGGATGTGGGCTTGCCCAGCGCAGTGGCCAGCGGGGGGTTGCGTGCCAGCACAATGCCATCGGTATCGACAATCGCCATCACATCGTTGGGCTCCAGCTCAAACGATTCAATCCAGTGCTGGGCGTGGGCCAGATCCATCACCGCCAGCACCCCACCCTGCAACTGGCCGAGTGCATCGCTGAACGGCAGTGACATCAGTACTACCGGCTTGCCGCTGGCCGAGCGTTCTGCCGGCATGTATTCAATCTGCAAGGGCTCGGTCAGATTCAGCTGACGGCTGGCGCAAAAGCGCTGCTGGCTTTTGAACCCCAGCAGTTGCTGGCGGCTGGCCACCGCAGTAAACCGGCAGTGACGATCAAACAGCACCAGGTCTTCCAGGCCGGATACCGTGGTCAGCTTGGCTTTGAGCAAGCTGCTCAACTGGCGCTGATGCACCGGGTCGGTATCCGGGTACACCAGGTCGCGCTCGATATCAATGCGCCCGGCCACATCGCGCAGCACGTAGTCGGTGGACAGGAATGCATCGCCAAACACGCTGCTGAGCAACTGGCTTTTGTGCAGTGCCAGCCGGCCCATTTCATCCAGCGCGCGGGCGCGCTCATGCAGGAAATCCAGCGCCAGCCAGCCCCCTGTCACCCCAAGAAACAGCAGGATGCCGGCGTACAGGCTCCAGCGGCGTCGGGTGGAATGTGCGGTGGCAGAGGAAAACACATGCATGGCGATGGCAGGGGTGAGGTGATGGGTGCTTAAGGCACACAAAAACACAGTGTACGTGGCCGGCAGGGGGATTTCGAGTAATTCAGTATAGGATCATGAAAAAACCCCGCCAGAAGACGGGGTTTTCTCGGGTACAGCCAGAACCAGCGTGCGAAACGGTTTAGTTCTTGGATTGGTCAACCAGCTTGTTCTTGGCAATCCACGGCATCATCGCACGCAGTTGTGCGCCCACTTTTTCGATCGGGTGATCGGCGGTCAGGCGACGACGGGCGGTCATGCTCGGGTAGTTGGTCTTGCCTTCCAGGATGAACATCTTGGCGTATTCGCCAGACTGGATGCGATACAGGGCTTTCTTCATCGCTTCCTTGGTGGCGGAGGTCACCACTTCCGGGCCGGTCACGTATTCGCCGTATTCGGCGTTGTTGGAGATCGAGTAGTTCATGTTGGCGATGCCGCCTTCGTACATGAGGTCAACGATCAGCTTCAGTTCGTGCAGGCACTCGAAGTAAGCCATTTCCGGTGCGTAGCCGGCTTCGGTCAGGGTTTCAAAACCCGCCTTGACCAGTTCCACGGCACCACCGCACAGCACGGCCTGTTCGCCGAACAGGTCGGTTTCGGTTTCTTCGCGGAAGTTGGTTTCGATCACGCCGCCCTTGGTGCCGCCATTGGCCGCCGCGTAGGACAGGGCGATGTCGCGGGCCTTGCCGGAGTTGTCCTGGTAGACAGCGATCAGGGTCGGCACGCCGCCGCCCTTCACGTACTCGGAGCGCACGGTGTGGCCCGGGCCTTTCGGGGCCACCATGATCACATCGACTTCAGCCGGCGGTACGATCTGGTTGTAATGGATGTTGAAACCGTGGGCAAATGCCAGGGCAGCGCCCTTTTTCAGGTTCGGGGCGATGTCGTTGCGGTAGACGTCCGGCTGGGATTCGTCCGGCAGCAGAATCATCACCACGTCGGCTTTTTTCACGGCGTCGGCCACTTCCTTGACCTTGTGGCCAGCGGTTTCGGCTTTTTTCCAGGATGCGCCATCCTTGCGCAGGCCAACCACGACGTCCACGCCGGAATCCTTCAGGTTCTGGGCGTGGGCATGGCCTTGCGAACCATAACCGATGATGGCGACCTTCTTGCCCTTGATGATGGAGAGATCGGCGTCCTTGTCGTAAAACACTTGCATGTTGGGTGTCCCCTGCTGTTCTGTATAAGATAAGTTCAAGACCGGGCCTGCCTGGCAAGCCCGGTCACGGTGTGGTGTCAGGCGGCGTCAGACCTTGAGGATGCGCTCGCCGCGACCGATGCCGGACGCGCCGGTGCGGACCGTTTCCAGGATCACTGTACGATCCAGCGCGTCGATGAAGGCATTGAGCTTGTCGCTCGTGCCGGTCAGTTCGACAGTGTAGGTCTTTTCGGTCACATCAATGATACGGCCACGGAAAATATCCGCCATCCGTTTCATTTCTTCGCGGTCCTTGCCGGCAGCGCGGACCTTGATCAGCATCATTTCGCGCTCGACGTGCTCGGATTCGTTCAGGTCGATCACCTTGACCACTTCAATCAGCTTGTTGAGCTGCTTGGTGATCTGTTCAATCACATCGTCCGAGCCGTGGGTGACGATGGTCATCCGCGACAGGGTGGGGTCTTCGGTGGTGGACACCGTGAGCGAGTCGATATTGTAACCGCGTGCGGAAAACAGACCGACCACACGGGACAATGCCCCGGCTTCGTTTTCAATCAGAATGGAAAGAATGTGTCGCATGGTGCTGTGGTCTTCTTAGCTCAGGTTGCCGTAGTCGCGGTCGTAAGGCGGAACGCCCAGCTGCAGGTCGCGCATGTGCGGGGGCAGATCCATCTGGTTCAGCCCCTTGCCATTGCCCACCATCGGGAAGACGTTGGCTTTCTGGTCGGTGAGGAAGTCCATGAACACCAGACGTTCCTTCAGCTTCATCGCTTCACGCAGCGCCGGCTCGACATCAGCCGGGCGCTCGATGCGCATGCCGACGTGGCCATAGGCCTCGGCCAGTTTGACGAAGTCAGGCAGCGCGTCCATGTACGACTCGGAATAGCGGTTGCCGTAGAAGAATTCCTGCCACTGACGCACCATGCCCAGATAACGGTTGTTCAGGTTCACAATCTTCACCGGCACGTGGTACTGCTTGCAGGTGGACAGTTCCTGAATGTTCATCTGGATCGAGGCTTCACCGGTGACGCAGGCCACGGTGGCCCCCGGGTTGGCCAGCTGCGCGCCCATGGCGGCGGGCAGGCCAAAGCCCATGGTGCCCAGGCCGCCGGAGTTGATCCACTGCTTGGGCCGGTCAAACTTGTAGTATTGCGCGGCAAACATCTGGTGCTGACCGACGTCGGAGGTGATGAAGGCGTCGCCGCCGGTCACTTCCCACAGCTTCTGCACCACAAACTGCGGCTTGATGATGTCGTCCGGCTGGTCAAACCACAGCGAGTTCGGCGCACGCCAGGTTTCCACCTGCGCCCACCAGTTGCTCAGCGCTTCGGCGTCGGGGCGGACATTGCCGGCCTTGAGCTGGGCGAGCATTTCCACCAGCACGTCCTTGACGTTGCCAACGATGGGGATGTCCACCTTGACGCGCTTGGCGATCGACGACGGGTCGATGTCGATGTGAATGATCTTTTTCGGCTGCGCCAGGAAGTGCGACGGCACGCTGATGACGCGGTCGTCAAAGCGCGCGCCGATGGCCACCAGCACATCACAGTACTGCATGGCCATATTGGCTTCGTAGGTACCGTGCATGCCGAGCATGCCGACAAACTGCGGGTCGGTGCCCGGATAGGCCCCCAGGCCCATCAGCGTGTTGGTACACGGGGCGTTGATCAGCCGCACCAGCTCGCGCACTTCTTCGCTGGCGTTGGCCAGCACCGCGCCGCCGCCAACATAGACAAATGGCCGTTTGGCCTCGCCCAGCAGGCTGACGGCCTTCTTGATTTGTCCGGGGTGCCCTTTGTTGATCGGCACGTAGGAACGGATATTCACCGACTCCGGGTAGTGGAAGTCGGCCTTGGCAATCGTGACATCCTTTGGGATGTCCACCACCACCGGGCCGGGTCGGCCTGTGCTGGCGATATAGAAGGCTTTTTTCAGGGTCGAGGCCAGATCGTTGACATCCTTGACCAGGAAGTTGTGCTTCACGCACGGGCGGGTGATGCCCACCATGTCCACTTCCTGAAAGGCGTCCAGGCCAATGGCCGGGGTGCCCACCTGACCGGACAGCACCACCATCGGGATGGAATCCGAGTAGGCAGTGGCAATGCCGGTCACGGCGTTGGTGGCCCCTGGGCCCGAGGTCACCAGGGCGACGCCAACTTTGTTGCTGGAGCGGGAGTAGCCATCAGCGGCATGCACTGCCGCCTGTTCGTGGCGAACCAAAACATGCCTGAAGCTATCCTGCTGAAAGATAGCATCATAGATTTCCAACACTGCGCCGCCGGGGTAGCCGAAAACAAATTCGACGCCTTCCTCCTGCAAGCAGCGCACGACGATTTCCGCGCCCGAGATCTGCATTATTGCCTCTTGTTAGTCTTGTCCGGGCCCGTCACGGTGAAGGGAGACGAATCGCGCACAGTGGGTCAACGCGGTTTGCTTGCCGACTGTGGCCAGGCCCCAAGTTCATGCCTTTGTAAAAAAATGAACTTATCTTATTCGACAAAGCACGGTCAAGCACTTGTTGGGCTGCAACATGGCGCTAATCGACCCCGATCCCGGTTGTGGCAACGGCAAGATGCACGGCTGCCTACCGGCCAGCCGTGGCTTTTGATACCATGGCCCCTTGTAGCGAACCGGCAGAGCGCAGCGCGATTTCATGGCCACCCCAATCGAGATGACCACCTTCCTGACGGAAGTGGAGCGCCGCGCCTTCAAGCAGGCCATGCACGCCACCCACGACGAAGACGCCGCCCTGGACATTGTCCAGGACGCCATGTTCAAGCTGGCCGACCGTTATCCTCATGCACCTGGCGGTGAATTGCCGCTGCTGTTTCAGCGTATCCTGCAAAACACCATTCGTGATCACTACCGCCGCAGCCAGGTGCGCAACCGCTGGGTCAGCCTGTTTTCGCTGTTGCGCCCCAGCCACGCCAGCCAGCACGACAGCGACGCCAGCGGCGACGGGCTGGACCCTGACGACATTCTGGCTGCCGACGACAGCAACCCGGCCTCGCCGGAAGACTGGCTCAGCCGCAAGCAGATTGCCGAGAAAATCGACGCCGCGCTGGAAAATTTGCCCCTGCGTCAACGACAAGCCTTCCTGCTGCGTTATTGGGAAGGAATGGACGTTGCCGACACCGCTGCGGCCATGGGCTGCTCGCAAGGCAGCGTAAAAACCCACTGCTCACGCGCCACGCATGCGCTGGCCGCCTGGCTGTCGCGACACGGCGTGACACTCTGACATCATGAAAAACGACGCACTTCATCGCTTGGTGGTTGACCACCTGAACACGCAACCGGTTTCCGGGTCTGTGGCAGCGCGCCTGCGCCAGGCGCGCCTGGCGGCGCTGGCCCGGCACGCCCATCACCGGGCTCAGCCCGCCCCGATGCAGGAAACCCTGTCCCGCTGGTGGATAACCCACACCAGTGCCGCCCGACGCGGTGCCTGGGCCATGGCCGTGGCCACCGTGCTGTCGGTCAGCTATATGGGCTGGATGGAATGGGCCATGCCCAGCGAGGCCGACGTTGACATCGCCTTGCTGACCAGTGATCTGCCGGTAGAAGCCTACCTGCACCCCACTTTCACCACCGACTTGTAACCATGCGCTGGCTGCTGCCTTGTTGTTTTTGCCTTGGCCTGCTCAGCGCGGCGGCAAGCGCCACGCCTGCCCAGCCCGGGCCCGTGGTGGCCAGCCCGGCCAAACCGGCGGCCACCGGGCCCTACTGGCACGAACTGACGCCAGTGCAACGCCAGCTTCTGGCCCCGGTGGCCACCGACTGGAACGGGTTTTCCTCGCCCAAAAAACAACGCCTGCTCAATGTGGCCAAGCGCTATCCGGACATGAGCCCGGCTGAACAGGCCAAAATCCGCGAGCGGCTGCCACACTGGACCGAACTGCCGCAAACCACCCGTGACGAAGCGCGCAACAATATGAAAAAGTTGCTGCAGCTGCCGCCGGATGAACGCAAGCGCACAGAAGAAAAACTGCGTGCCAAACTGGCCCCGCCGCCGGTGGCGGCACCAGCGGTCACACCGCCTGCGCCTGCCCTTGCCGCGCCGGTGGCCAACCCTGTTGCCCCGGCCAGCCCCCCGCTCCCCCCTGCCGAACCGGCAAAACCGGTACAATAAGCGCCTTCCTGTGTTTGCCCCGATTGCGCCAATGACCCTCTCTCCGCTTGCCGGCCTTGGCCGCCGGCTGGGCAGCCTGCTTTATGAAGCGCTGCTGCTGGCTGCACTATTGCTGACCGCTGCCGCCGTGTTTCAACCCCTGTTTGTCTGGCTGGACCATTCCCGCGCGCTGGATGCGCTGTTTCAGCTGTATCTGCTGGCCGTGCTGTACGCTTACTGCGACTGGTCGTGGCGGCGCGGCGGACAAACACTGGCCATGAAAACCTGGCAATTGCGCCTGCTGCGCGAAGATGGCCAGGGCCTGGACCGACGCAGCGCCGCCCTGCGCTTTGCCGTGCTGGCGTTTTTGCTGCTGGCCCTGCCGGCGCTGTCCTACCTGGCCTGGGGGCGCATCCTGTCGCCACGCCAGGCCAGCACGCTGGCAGCATTATGGCTGATTCTGCCCTACGCCTGGGCCGGGTTTGACCCGGACAAACAGTTTTTGCATGATCGCCTGGCCAAAACCCGACTGGTGATGGCCCCCCGCCCGCCTGCCCGTAAAAAATAAAGCTTGCCCGCCAGAGGAGCCACCGCCCCCTCTGGCACTGGCGCTGCGCTATGCTGAAGCGGTTTCCCCTGACATGATGGCCTTTCTCCCATGACCCGGTTTCTGATGCCCCGTTGCCTTACCCCGCTGGCCTGCGCCATGGCGGCTACCGTGCTGCTTGGCCTGGGCGGCTGCTCCCCGGCACCGTCCACCCCGCCCCTTGCGTTTCAGGGCAGCGATGTCAGCGGTGCCGCCCTCTCCGACTTCACCCTGGCCGACCACACTGGCCAGCCACGCAAGCTGTCGGATTATCGCGGCAAGGCCGTCGTGCTGTATTTTGGCTACACCCACTGTCCGGATGTCTGCCCCACCACGCTGGCCGAGCTGGCGCAGGCCATGCGTGAACTGGGGCCGCAGGCGGCGCAGGTGCAGGTGCTGTTTGTCACCATCGACCCGCAACGCGACACCCTGCCGCTGCTGGCCCAATACGCTCCGGCATTTGACCCCAGCTTTGTCGGGCTGACCGGCACTCCCGAACAAATTGCCCAGGTGGCCAGGCAGTTCAAGGCGGTTTACCGGCGGCAGGATGGCCAGGGCGGCAGCCAGGGCAACGACTACACCATGGACCATAGCGCTGGCGCGTATCTGCTCGACCGCGAGGGCAAGCTGCGCGTGCATGTGGCCTACGGCAGCGGCAGCGCCGCGTTTGTGCATGACCTGCAGCTGCTGCTGAAATAAGCAGCAAAAGCATGTAAAATACAGATCAGGCAGGAGCGTGCTGAAACACCGCGCCACACCCGCCAGCCAGCCCCATGCCTGCGCCACTCAGGGCGCCCGCAACGCGGCGGTTTCCGTATTGTGCGCCGGACGCAGTGTGCGTCCGCTTACCTCAAGGTAACTATCGTGACCGAATCCGTCCACAAACACGCCATCGAAGACGCGGGCAAAGAAGAACTCACCCGGTTCACCACCACCTCGGCGAGTGATATCTTCCATCACCTGCGCATGCTGGTGAACCATGGTGACCCGGTCACCATCTTCTCCAACCATGGCCGCAGCTTCATGGTGTCGCGCCTGCTGGGGGTGGACCACAAAAGCTGCTGTCTGTATTTCAGCCAGAGCGGCAACTCGGAAGCCAACCGTCAGTTGCTCAATAGCGAACGCACGGTGTTCACCTGCTCGCCGGGCGGGGTAAAAACCCAGTTTCTGCTTACCGACGTCACCGCCGTGGACTACGACGGCCAGATGGCGTTCATGGCCCCGCTGCCCAACGAAGTGACCAAGCTGCAACGGCGCGAGTACTTCCGCATCCAGATGCCTGCCGGCATTCCAGTCACCTGCACGCTGTACGACTATCAGGGTGGAGCCGCCATTACCCTGCAGGTGTACGACATCAGCCTGGGCGGCCTGTCGCTGGTGCTCAATGCGCGCATCCCCGGCTTTGAAATCGGCACCATTTATAACCGCTGCGAGCTCGACCTGCGCGAATACGGCATCATTCCGCTGGTGCTGAAAATCCGCAACCAGCTGGTCACCCGCACCACCTCCGGTGCCGAACAGCGCCGGGTAGGCACCGAATTCATCGAGCTGGAATCGCGGGCGCAAACCCTGGTGCAGCGCTATATTGCCCAGCTGGAGCGTGAACGCCGGGCCATGGCCTCGTCACGCGACGACTGAGCGCGCTGGCGGATTGACGCCTCGCCCGTCTTGTCCGCCGCCACCCCGACAGCGATTCAGGTAAAATACCGCGATTGTTAACCTGACTGTTGAAGGCGTGGCGTGTCCAACCCCTATCCCCACCCCATCCTGGCCCGCGAAGGCTGGCCATTCATTCTGTGCAGCGTCTGCCTGTCGGTCATCCTCAGCTTTGTCCTGGGCCTGTGGTCCCTGCCGTTCTGGCTGATTACCGTATTTGTGGTGCAGTTTTTCCGCGACCCGGCGCGCACCATCCCGCAGCAGGCCAACGCCGTGCTCAGCCCAGCCGATGGCCGGATTGTCGTGGTGGAGCGCAGCCAGGATCCGCAACTCAAGCGCGATGCCATCAAGGTCAGCGTGTTCATGAATGTGTTCAATGTTCACTCCAACCGCAGCCCGGTGGATGGCGTGGTCACCCAAGTGGATTATTTTCGCGGCAGCTTTGTCAACGCCGCCCTGCAAAAAGCCTCGCTGGAAAACGAACGCAACGCCGTATCGGTGCGCCTGAACGACGGCACCGACATCACCTTCATCCAGATTGCCGGCCTGGTGGCGCGACGCATCCTGTGCTACGCCAAGCCCGGCGACACCCTGCATCGCGGCCAGCGCTACGGCTTTATCCGCTTTGGCTCGCGGGTGGATGTCTACCTGCCGCTCACCGCTACCGTCAAGGTCAGCATTGGTGATAAAGTGTCCGCCACCGAAACCATTCTGGCTGAGCTGGCGCGCTGACCGTGCGCCAGGCGGCGTGTGACGCGCCGCCTGCTGGCCTGACGAGTCCCTATGCCTCCACTCGATTCCCATCATAAACTGTCCCTGCGTCAGCAAAGCATCTACCTGCTGCCTAACCTGTTTACCCTGGCCGCGCTGTTTGCCGGCTTTTTTGCCGTGGTTCAGTCGATGAACCAGCGCTTTGAAGTGGCCGCCGTGGCGGTGTTCATTGCCATGGTGCTCGACAGCCTGGATGGCCGGGTTGCGCGCATGACCCATAGCCAGAGCGCCTTTGGTGCCGAGTTCGACAGCTTGTCGGACATGGTCAGCTTTGGCGTTGCCCCGGCACTGATTGCCTACGAATGGATGCTGCGCGGCATGGGCAAGCTGGGCTGGATGGTGGCATTCCTGTACTGCGCCTGCGCCGCCCTGCGCCTGGCCCGCTTCAACACCATGATCGGCATTGCCGACAAGCGCTGGTTCATTGGCCTGCCCAGCCCGGCGGCAGCAGCGCTGGTGGCCGGGCTGGTGTGGATTTGCCATGCCTACCATTACACCGACCTGCCCTACCTGAACTGGATCACCCTGGGCTTCACCGCCTTTGCCGGCTGCTCAATGGTGGTCAACACCCGGTTCTGGAGCTTCAAGGAGCTGCATATCCGCCGCAAGGTGCCGTTTGTGGCGCTGCTGCTGGTGGTGGTGGCCATTTTGTTGATTGTGTCCGAACCGCCGCTGGTGCTGTTTGGCTTTTTCGTGCTTTACAGCCTGTCGGGCTACTGGATGGCCATCATGCGCAAACTGCGCCCCGCCGCTCCGGTGGCCAAAGCCCCCTGAGCCAGGATGAGCCCAGGGGTGTCCAAAGGTGGCTGCGGCCACCTTTTTATTTATGTATTGTCAGGAAATTCTGGCCACACCCGACAAAATTAGACATAAAGTCAAACTCAGCTAACCACACCTGTCTATTTTGGGTAAAATATACCGTAAACCGCGAAAATCATTTGACTTGATGTCCAATGTTTCGCTATTCTGCACCACAGCAAGACAAGGAACTGCCATGCAACTGGACATTGACCGCCTGATTACCCATTTTGGTGGCCCGACCGCCCTGGCTGATGCGCTCACCCGCACCTTCCCGGACGACCCGGTATCCAGAGCCGCCATTTACAAGTGGCGCGAGCGCGGCAGCCTGCCGCTGGCCCAACTGAACAAGCTGGCGCAACTGGCCGCCCTGCACGGCCAGGCTTTCAGCTTCAATGATTATCTGACCGGCCTGACCATGCCGGCGACGACGGAGAATTGCACCATGACCGACCGCCTCATCATTTTTGACACCACCTTGCGCGATGGCGAACAAAGCCCCGGCGCGGCAATGACCAAGGAAGAAAAAATCCGCATTGCCCGTCAGCTGGAAAAGCTGGGTGTTGACGTGATCGAGGCCGGTTTTGCGGCGGCCAGCCCCGGCGACGCCGACGCCATCCGCGCCATTGCCGAAGTGGTCAAGCACTCCACCGTCTGTAGCCTGGCACGCGCCAACGAACGCGACGTGCGCACCGCCGGCGAGGCCATCCGCCCAGCCGCCAAGGGCCGCATCCACACCTTCATCGCCACCAGCCCGATCCACATGGAGAAAAAGCTGCGCATGACGCCGGACCAGGTCGTGGAAGCCGCCGTGGCCGCCGTGCGCATCGCCAAGGAATACACCGACGACGTGGAATTCTCCGCTGAAGACGCCGTGCGTTCGGACATGGATTTTCTGGTGCGCATCTTTGAAGCAGTGATCGACGCCGGTGCCAAAACCATCAATGTGCCAGACACGGTGGGCTACAGCATTCCGTCGGCCTGGCGCGAGCGGTTTTCCACCTTGATCAGCCGGGTGAAAAACAGCGACCAGGTGATCTGGTCCACCCACTGCCACAACGACCTGGGCATGGCCGTGGCCAACTCGCTGGCTGCGGTGCAGGGCGGTGCGCGTCAGGTGGAATGCACCATCAATGGTCTGGGCGAACGCGCCGGCAATGCCTCGCTGGAAGAAGTGGTGATGGCGGTCAAAACCCGCCGCGATCTGTTTAATGTCGATACCGGCATCGAACCCACCCAGATCGTGCCGACCTCCAAGCTGGTGTCCACCATCACCGGCTACCCGGTGCAGCCAAACAAGGCAATTGTCGGTGCCAACGCCTTCTCGCACGAATCCGGCATTCATCAGGATGGCGTGCTCAAGCACCGCGAAACCTACGAAATCATGAGCGCCGAGTCGGTGGGCTGGAGTGCCAACCGCCTGACCTTGGGCAAGCTGTCTGGCCGCAATGCCTTCAAGACCAAGCTGGCCGAACTGGGCATTGAATTGTCTGGCGAAGAAGCCATCAACGCCGCCTTTGCCCGCTTCAAGGACCTGGCCGACCGCAAGCGCGAGATCTTCGACGAAGACCTGCACGCGCTGTTGTCCGACGGCGACGCCGGCCACAGCGGCGACAGCTACAAATTCATCTCGCTGAAAGTGGCGACTGAAACCGGGGAAACCCCGCTGGCCAATATCGTGTTTGCCGAACACGGCGTGGAAAAACGCGCCGAATCCGGCGGCTCCGGCCCGGTGGACGCGGCATTCAAGGCCATCGAATCGGTGGTCAGCAGCGGTGCCGAACTGGAGCTGTACTCGGTGAACGCCATCACCAAGGGCACTGAATCGCAAGGCGAAGTCACCGTGCGCCTGGCGCGCGATGGCCGCATCGCCAACGGCCAGGGTGCTGACACCGACATCATTGTCGCCAGCGCCAAGGCTTACCTGTCCGCGCTCAATCGTCTGAGCCAGCGTGGCGAGCGCATGAATCCGCAAACCGAAGTCTGAGGCGCGATCCGCCCCTGACTCACGAAACCGCTTCGCCGGGCGATCCCCGGCCACGGCCCGGCGGGCAGGTGTGATCCACCTGTCCGCCTCAGTGCATTTGGACCACGCTAAGCGTCTTTTTTTAAGAGTCACTCACAAAACCCAGCGCAGCGCTCCTGGCTAGGCGTGCGGCCGCAGCGCAACAACGCCAGGAGGGTTTTGTGAGCGGCTCTTAGCGGCCCAGCGCGTAAAACTCGGCATTTGGCCGCATGCTGGTCACATTGGCCAGCCGGTTGGACATGCCAAAAAACGCCGCAATCGCGGCAATATCCCAGATGTCATCCTCGTCAAAGTCATGCGCTTTCAGCGCCGCAAAATCGGCCTCGCCCACCAGATGTGCGCTGGCCGACACCTTGACGGCAAAGTCCAGCATGGCTTTTTGCCGCTCGCTGATGTCCGCCTTGCGATAGTTGATCGCCACCTGATCGGCAATCAGCGGGTCTTTGGCGCGAATGCGCAAAATTGCCCCATGCGCCACCACGCAATACTGGCACTGATTCAGATTGCTGGTGGCCACCACAATCATCTCGCGCTCAGCCTTGCTCAGATTGCCGGGTTTGTCCATCAGCGCATCGTGGTAGGCAAAAAAGGCGCGAAACTCATCTGGCCGATGCGCCAGAGTGAGAAACACATTGGGAATGAAGCCGGATTTGTCCTGCACGGCCAGGATGCGCGCGCGCAGATCTTCGGGCAGGGCGTCGAGTTCTGGCACGGGAAAACGGCTGATGGCCGGGGTGGCGATGGCATTGCTCATGACAAACTCCTGAAAAGTAAAATACTGCGCGCGGCAGACCGCACGCGTCTGGCGCGCTTGTGCAATCTTGCCGCACCACGTGCCCTGTCTGCGCTCGCGCGCGCAGCCAGGGCGGCGGCTTAGCGGTTGACGTCCACCACCACACGGCCACGCACTTCGCCCTGCAACAGGCGCGAAGCCAGCGGAATGACTTCATCCAGGCCCACTTCCTGGCTGCCAATCTGCGCCAGCTTGTCCAACGACAAATCCTGCGTCAGCCGCTGCCAGGCCAGCAGCCGGTCGGCGCGCGGGCGCATCACGCTGTCTACGCCGGCCAGGGTGACACCGCGCAAAATAAACGGTGCCACCGTGGCTGGCAGCGCCATACCCGCAGCCAGCCCGCACGCCGCCACCACGCCCTGGTATTGCATACTGGCGCAGACATTGGCCAGCACCTGGCCGCCGGCCACGTCCACCGCACCCGCCCAGCGCTCTTTGGCCAGCGGCTTGCCCGGCTCGGCGTATGGGCCGCGCTCGATCACCTCCGTGGCACCCAGTGCGCGCAGATAGTCGGCATCCTGTAGACGGCCCGTCATCGCCGTCACCCGATAGCCCAACTGGCTGAGCAAGGCCACCGCCACACTGCCCACACCGCCCGCCGCACCAGTCACCAGCACTTCGCCGTCTTTGGGCTGCACGCCGTAGCGCTCCAGTGCCATCACGCACAGCATGGCGGTGTAGCCGGCGGTACCAATCGCCATGGCCGGTGGGGCGGTCAAGCCGGCTGGCAGCGGAATCAGCCAATCGCCGTTCAGCCGTGCCTGTTGCGCCAGCCCGCCCCAATGGCTTTCGCCCACCCCCCAGCCATTCAGCAACACCGCATCGCCTGGCTGGTAATCCGGGTGCTGGCTGGCCTCGACCACACCGGCCAGATCAATGCCGGGGACCATCGGAAACTTGCGCACCACCGGCCCCTGGCCGGTGATGGCCAGCGCGTCTTTGTAGTTCAGCGTGGAATGGCTGACGCGCACGCGCACATTGCCCTCGGGCAAGGCGGCCTCGCCCAGCGTTTGCACACCGGCGCGGTAGCCGGTGTGGTCTTTTTCAATCAGGATGGCCTTGAACATGCTTTCCCCCTTACATTTAGACTGATCGTCTATTTATTGGCAAAAAATTCAGCGCGGCAATCCGGCCAAAAAAAACCGGGCAAACAGCAACAGCGGCTCGGCGCACTGCTCCAGCTTGGCACGCAGCACCGCACCTTCCCAGCCAATCCAGAAAAACGCCGACAAAGCATCGGCATCGGCGCTGGCTGACAGCTCGCCCGCCTGTTGCGCCTGACGCAGACACGCCGCCAACCGCGCCTGCCAATCTTCAAAAGTGACTTGCAAGCAAGAGCGAAAGCTTTCAGGCAGCGCGCCCATCTCCTGGCCCAGATTGCCAATCAAACAACCGCGACGATAGCCGTAGCGCGCCATGCCAGCCTGGGCATCGTCAACAAACGCCTGCAACCGCGCCAGCGGTGAGAGGTCGGCACGCTGGAAATGCCGGTCCAGCTTGCGGGCAAAAAAATCGGCATAGCGCTCAATCAGCGCCAGGCCAAACGCTTCCTTGCTGTCAAAATAATGATAAAACGAGCCCTTGGGCACCCCCACGCGGCCCAGGATTTCATCCAGCCCGGCGGTAGCAAAGCCTTTTTCGGTGAGCGTTTCCAGCCCGGCGCGCAGCAGCAGCTCGCGCGTGTCGGTCAGCGCATCGCGCGACTTGGGTGGCCGGCCTCGGCGGCGGGAAGGGGTCGGGGAGACGGTGTGCATGTGGCGGATAATAGACTGAGCGTCTTTAAAAAACAATCCAGCCCCCTCTTGCCGAGCCCGGCCAGGGGTGGCACTCTAACCCGATGACGACTTCCGCCCCCTCCCATCGCCTGGCCTATGTGCTGCTGGTGCTGACCGCCTTGTTCTGGTCGGGCAATTTTGTCCTGGCCCGCGCCATGCACGCCGCCGTCCCGCCGATGACGCTTTCCTTTATGCGCTGGCTGATTGCCTTTGCCCTGCTGGCACCATTTTCGCTGCACCACGCCTGGCGCGAACGCGCCTTGCTATGGCAATGTCGCGGGCGGATTCTGGCGCTGTCGCTGCTGGGCATCACTGCGTTCAACTCGCTGGTGTACACCGGCGTGCAGACCACCACCGCCACCAACGCCGTGCTGCTGAACTCGTTCATCCCCATCCTCACCGTGCTGTTTGGCGCGCTGTGGTTTGGCCAGCGCCTGGGCGGACGGCAGGTACTGGGACTGGCGGTGTCGTTTGTCGGGGTGCTGGCGATTGTCTCGCACGGCGAATGGGCGCGGTTGGTCGGGCTGGATCTCAACCACGGTGACATGATCGTGTTTCTGGCCATGGTCAGCTGGGCGCTGTACACCCTGGCGTTGCGCGGCCTGCCCGCCGGACTGAACCGCTTTGGCCTGCTGATCACCATGGTGGTGGTTGGCCTGCTGGCCATCCTGCCATTTTTTGTCTGGGAGGTGGCCAGCGGTCGCGTGGTCGAGCTGAACACCGCCACCCTGGCTACTTTTGCCTATGTTGGCACCTTTCCATCAGTGGTCGCCTATCTGTTCTTCAACTACGGCGTGGCCCGCGTCGGCCCGGCGCGGGCGGCAATGTTCATCCACCTGATGCCGGCGTTTGGCGCGCTATTGTCTACGGTGTTTCTCGGCGAAACCCTGGCCTGGTATCACCTGGCCGGCATCAGCGCGATTTTTCTCGGGTTGTCGCTATCCACGCGCGGGCAGTGAACAGACGCGGCACCAGATGCCCTTGAGCTAGCCGTTCCACGCGAAGCGGCACTCAGACAAATGTCGTGCCGCGCATTGGCCAGTGGCACACGCCACCCTCATCAGAAAGCATAGGCCATGATATAGCTTATGCCTGTATTCCAGTCTATGCTGACAGCTCTGCCATCGCTGGAGCCAATCTTCATGGACACCCCCGACGACTACGACAGCCCGTGGAAAGACGCCGTTGAGCGTTACTTTCCCGAGTTCATCGCCTTTTACTTTCCCGATGCCAGCCAGCAAATAAACTGGGCGCGTGGTCATGAGTTTCTCGATCAGGAACTGCGCGCCGTGGTGCAGGATGCTGAACTGGGCAAACGCTTTGTCGATAAACTGGCCAAGGTGGCCCTGCAAGACGGCAGCGAGCGCTGGGTGTATGTCCATCTGGAAGTGCAAGGCAGCGCCCAGGCGGAATTTGCCGAGCGGATGTTTGTCTACCATTACCGGCTGTACGACCGCTATCGGCAACCCATCGCCAGCCTGGCCTTGCTGGCCGATGGCACACCCAGTTGGCGGCCAGGCCAGTTTGGCTATCAGGCGCTGGGCTGTTCGATTGTGCTGAATTTTCCCACGGCCAAGCTGCTGGATTACGGGCAAGATCAGGACGCGCTGTACAGCAACCCCAACCCCTTTGCCCTAGTCACCCTGGCCCACCTGCTGACCCAGGCCACCCGGCAAGACATGCACGCCCGCTTTGCCGCCAAGTGGAAGCTGGTGCAGTTGTTATACCAGCGTGGCTGGGACAAACAGCGGGTGATTGATCTGTTCAGCGTGATGGACTGGATGATGCGGCTGCCAGAGCAGTTGAAACAGTCGCTGTGGCACAATATCGAAGTGCTTGAGGAGCAAGAAAAAATGCGTTACGTGACTTCTGTGGAGCAAATCGGGATTGAAAAGGGCTTGTTGCAGGGAATGCAGCAAGGCATGCAGCGCGGCTTGATGCAGGGCCGTCTGGAGGGCGAGCAACGCGGCATCGCCAAAGGCGAAGCCTACGCTTTGCAACGCCTGCTGCAAAAGCGCTTTGGCCCCTTGTCCGAAGATCTGCTCGCCCGTTTGCAAACCGCCCGTGTGGACGAGCTGGAATTGTGGCTGGACCGGGCGCTGGATGCCGATACGCTGGCCGGGGTGTTTGCCCAGTGAGGCAATGACGCCATCCCGGCCCGAAAAACACCCTGCACCGGTCGTTCGGTGCAGGGTGTGGCACGCCTGATCGTCTAAATCGACTGATTTATCTGCGGTTCAACGCCCGGGCACCAATATCCCGGCGCAGCTGACGGCCATCAAACTGGATGACGTCAGCCAGCGCGTAAGCGGTTTCCCGCGCGCTTTGCACCGTCTCACCCAGACCCACCGCGCACAGCACCCGCCCGCCGCTGGTAACCAGCTGGCCATCGGCATTGAATGCGGTGCCGGCATGGAAAGTCATGCTGTCGGCACAGGCAGCCGGGATGCCGGTGATCACGTCGCCCTTGCGTGGGGCATCCGGGTAGCCGGCGGCGGCCAGCACCACGCCCATGGCCACGCGCGGATCCCAGTCGGCGCTGACCGTGTCCAGCTTGCCGTCGATGCCGGCTTCCAGCAGCACGGTGAAGTCGCTGGTCAGACGGGCCATGATCGGCTGGGTTTCCGGATCGCCAAAGCGGCAGTTGAACTCGATGGTGTACGGGTCGCCGTGGGCGTCGATCATCAGGCCGGCGTACAAAAAGCCGGTGTAGGTGTGGCCATCGGCCTGCATGCCGCGCACGGTCGGCAGGATGATGCGCTCCATCACCTTCTGGTGCACGGCCTCGGTGACCACCGGGGCTGGGCTGTACGCCCCCATGCCGCCGGTGTTCGGGCCTTGGTCGTTGTCCAGCAGGCGCTTGTGATCCTGGCTGGTGGCCATGGCCAGCACATGCTCGCCATCCACCATGACGATGAAGCTGGCTTCTTCGCCTTGCAGGAAATCTTCAATCACCACGCGCGCGCCAGCGGCACCCATTTTGTTGCCCAGCAGCATGTCGTCGATGGCAGCGTGCGCTTCCTCCAGCGTCATCGCCACCACCACGCCCTTGCCGGCGGCCAGGCCGTCGGCCTTGATAACAATCGGCGCGCCCTTGCCGTCCACATAGGCCCGGGCAGCGGCAGCATCAGTGAAAGTCTGGTAGCCGGCAGTGGGAATACCGTGGCGCTGCATGAAGGCCTTGGCGAAGTCTTTCGAGCTTTCCAGCTGGGCGGCATACTGGGTGGGGCCAAAGATGCGCAGGCCGGCGGCGCGGAAAGCGTCTACCACGCCAGCAGCCAGCGGCGCTTCCGGGCCAACCACGGTGAAGGCAATGGCCTGTTCGCGGGCAAAGCTGACCAAGTCGGGAATGGCGCTCAGGGCAAGATTGGACAAACTGGCATCCAGCGCGGTGCCCGCGTTACCGGGGGCGACAAACACCTGGGTTACCCGTGGCGACTGGGCAATGCGCCAGGCCAGGGCGTGTTCACGGCCACCAGAGCCAATGACGAGAACTTTCATCGGGGAGCACTCCTTGTGCGCCCGGTCAGCGCACAGGCTGGCCGGGAGGGGGTCATCTGTCAGATCAATGGCGGAAGTGGCGCACGCCGGTCAGCACCATGGCAATACCGTGCTCGTTGGCGGCAGCAAACACTTCTTCGTCACGCATCGAGCCACCCGGATGGATGATGGCCTTGATGCCTTGCTCGGCAATCACGTCGATGCCGTCACGGAACGGGAAGAACGCATCCGAGGCAGCCACGGCGCCAACCAGCGGCAGACCGGCATCGGCGGCTTTACGGGCGGCGATGCGGGTGGAGTCCACCCGGCTCATCTGGCCAGCGCCAATACCGGCGGTCTGGCCATCCTTGCAGAATACGATGGCGTTGGACTTGACGAACTTGGCCACGCGCCAGGCAAACAGCAGGTCGGACATTTCTTGTTCGCTGGGCGCGCGCTCGGTGACCACGCGCAGCTCCGGCAGGGTGACGTTGCGCACGTCCGGGGTTTGCACCAGCACGCCGCCGCCAACGCGCTTGAGCTCGAACGGGTTGGCCCCGGCGGCCAGCGGGATTTCCAGCACGCGCACATTCTTCTTGGCGGCGATCAGCGCCTTGGCTTCGTCGGTGAACGACGGGGCGAGCAGCACTTCCAGGAACTGGGCGCTGACCACTTCCACGGTGGCAGCGTCTACTTCACGGTTAAAGGCGATGATGCCGCCAAAGGCGCTGGTGGTGTCGGTGGCAAAGGCCAGACGATAGGCGCTGAGCGGATCGGCGGCCACCGCCACGCCACATGGGTTGGCGTGCTTGACGATGACGCAGGCCGGGGCGTCGAAGGTCTTGACCGCTTCCCAGGCGGCGTCGGCGTCGGCGATATTGTTGTACGACAGTTCCTTGCCTTGCAGTTGGCGGTAGTTGGCGATGCTGCCGGCAGCCGGGTCGAGGTCGCGGTAGAACGCAGCGGCCTGGTGCGGGTTTTCGCCGTAGCGCATGTCTTGCACCTTGACCAATTGCAGGTTCAGGCGATTGGGGAAGGCCACCCGTTCCGGCGTACCGGTGACTTCACCTTCGGCCAGGCTGGTCAGGTAGTTGGAAATCGCGCCATCGTAGGCGGCGGTGTGGGTGAAGGCTTTTTTGGCCAGAGCAAAGCGGGTGGGCTTGGACAGCTTGCCGGCGTTGGCGCGCAGTTCTTCGCTCAGCGCGGCGTAGTCGGCGCTGTCGGTGACGATGGCCACATGCGCCCAGTTTTTGGCCGCCGAGCGCACCATGGTCGGGCCACCGATATCGATATTTTCGATGGCGTCTTCCAGCGTGCAGTCCGGGTTGGCGATGGTGGCTTCAAACGGATACAGATTGACGCACACCAGGTCGATGTTGCCAATGCCGTGTTCGGCCATCTTGGCCACATGTTCGGGCAGGTCGCGCCGGCCCAGAATGCCGCCATGCACCTTGGGGTGCAGGGTTTTCACCCGGCCATCCAGCATTTCCGGAAAACCGGTGTAGTCGGCCACTTCGATCACCGGCAGGCCTTGTTCGGCCAGCAGCTTGGCGGTACCGCCAGTGGAGAGGATTTCCACCCCGGCCTGCGCCAGGGCCTGGGCAAATTCGACGATGCCGGTTTTGTCGGAAACGCTAATCAGCGCGCGGGTGATGGGTGTCATGGTCAACGGTTCGCTTGTGCTAAAGGGGATGGGAAAGACGTCAAAACAGGGGTCAGGCCCGGTTCAGATCAGATCGTACTGTTTCATTTTCTTGCGCAGGGTGTTGCGGTTCAGCCCCAGCAGCTCGGCGGCGCGGGTCTGGTTGCCTTGCGCGTGCGCCAGCACCACTTCGATCAGCGGTTTTTCCACCTGGGCCAGCACCATGTCGTAAATCGGCTGCGGCGCTTCGCCGTCCAGATCGAGAAAGTATTGCTGCATTGCCAGTCGCACGGAAGCGGCAATGTCGTCTTGGCTGTTCATGATATCAGTCGTTTCTGCGTGTTTTCAGTATTCTGGCAAGGACTCAGCCTTGCAAAGGGCACCCTCGGCACCAGCGGGCAGCTCAAGGTAGCGCAGGCGCTCGCCGTGTTCGGCCAGGCGGTGAAAAAAACCGGCCACGGCGGCACGCTGGGCGGCGGTGTCTTCCAGCTGGTACATGGTCTGGCGAAAGGCGTTGCCGCCTTCCAGGCCACGGGTGTACCAGGCAATATGCTTGCGGGCGATGCGGCAGCCGGCGTATTCCCCGTAAAACTGGTAAAGGTCATCCAGGTGGGCCAGCAGCACCTCGCAGATTTCCGCCACTTCCGGCGGCGGCAGGCAGGTACCGGTGTCCAGATAATGCTGGATTTCGCGAAAGATCCACGGCCTTCCCTGCGCGGCGCGGCCAATCATGATGCCGTCTGCGCCGGTGTAGTCGAGCACAAAGCGGGCTTTTTGCGGGCTGTCGATGTCGCCATTGGCCAGCACCGGAATGCCCACCGCCGCCTTCACCGCGCGGATGGTGTCGTATTCGGCCTGGCCGTGGTACATGTCTTCGCGGCTGCGGCCATGCAGCGCCAGCGCGGCAATGCCGCAGTCTTCGGCCAGTTTGGCCACGCGCAGCGCGGTGTTGTGCTCCCGGCTCCAGCCGGTGCGGGTTTTCAGCGTCACCGGCACGTCCACCGCGGCCACCACCGCATCAAGGATGCGCGCCACCAGCGGCTCGTCACGCAGCAGCGCCGAACCGGCAGCCACATTGCACACCTTCTTGGCCGGGCAGCCCATATTGATGTCGATGATCTGCGCGCCCTGCGCCACCGACAACCGCGCAGCCTCGGCCATTTGCGCCGGATCGCCACCGGCAATCTGCACCACAATCGGGGCCACTTCGCCCTGGTGGTCGGCGCGGCGCAGGCTTTTCTTGCTGGCCCACAGCGCGGTGTTGGACGCCAGCATTTCGCTGACCGCCATGCCCGCGCCCATGCGTTTGCACAGCATGCGAAATGGCCGGTCGGTCACCCCCGCCATCGGGGCCACCACCAGTCGGTTGTTCAAGGTATACGGGCCGATCTGCATGGCTGGGCTTTGGCGGGACGCGTGCGGGAAAAGGGAGGGCATTTTAATGCGATTTCCGCCGCGGGTAAAAGAATTTTGCTTATTTTTTGACCAGCCACGGGGGGAATCAGCCAGGCAGGCGGCATCCGGCTCAAGCCCGCTGCGCTTGCCGTCGATATGCATGAACCAGGCCGCCCTGAGCCCACCATGCCATGATAGTATGTTCCCCGTTTCGCATACCCCAGCTTATGTGAGTGATTCCATCATGAAATCCGCCCTTCTGCGCCCCGCGCTGCCTGGCCTTGCCCTGTGCGCCAGTCTGTTTTTGACGGCGTGCACCACCCCGTACAGTGAAGCCCCGGTGGCCACCAACTTTCCCAGCAGCAAGCAGCACAAGCTGCAAGCCGGCGCGCACTGGAATGTGATTGCCAACGACGCCGCCAGCACGCTGGTCAGTTCGATCCGGCTGGGCAAGGGCTGTATTGCCGCCTACCCGGATTGCAACCGGCTGGTGCTGCGCCCGCCCAAGGAACCCACGGCGTTTGCCCGAGGCTTCCACACCCTGCTGGCCACCGCCCTGGTCAACCAGGGCGTGCAACTGGCCCCGGATGCGGCGTCGGCCATGATGATGCCGGCCAGTGTCACCACCACGGTCACCACGCCAGCCAGCCCACCGCGCGTGGTCAGCCGCAAGACAAAAACCAGCAAGGCGGGCAAGACCAGCAAAACCCAACGCAGCGTCATCCAGCGCCCGGCCAGCGTCCAGATGGTCACGCTGACCCCGCCCGCGCCGCTGCGCCAGGAGCTGGAGGTGGATATCCAGGTGGTGAAGTTCTCACCAGGCCGGCTGGATGGCCGCTACTTTGTCAGTGGCACCGCGCTGAGCACTGGGGTGTGGGGCTTGCGTGGACTGTGGAGCCAAACCTCGCCACAGGGCGCTGGCGTGGGTGTGGCCCTGGGCATGACCTTCGACGCCTACCGCTGGTTCAGCTCTGAATTTGCCCGTGGCCCGCTGCCGCAGCTGGAAATGATTGTCACCGTATCGGCCTTGAGCAATGGCATTTATATTGGCCGGGTCAGCAATCTGTATTATCTGTCTGACAACGACCTGTCGCTGTACGTGCCGGCCACGCCCACCCCGGTCTATCTCAACGGAGGTGCCTGATGAACCGTCCACTCTTCCTGGCCCTGAGCGCGCTGAGCCTGACCCTGCTGGCCGGTTGCGCCAGCGACAGCCAGTATAGCCGCCCGCCGGAGCCCACCTACGAGGCCGCCGCCCGCAATGAGCTGGTCAGCACCAATTACCGTGCCGCCGATCACCTGCTCAGTCAGGTGCGCAGCTACGAAGACGACGGCCCGATGCTGGTGGCCACGCTGGTGAACATCGACGCGCTGGACCGCTCGTCCACCCTGGGCCGACTGATTTCCGAACAGGTGGCCGCCCGCTTTGCCCAGCAAGGCCGGCGGATGATCGAGCTGAAACTGCGCAACAATATGTATATGCGCAAAAGCGAAGGCGAGCTGGCGCTGACCCGGGAAATCACCGAAGTAGCCCGCCAGCATAATGCCAAGGCGGTGCTGCTGGGCAGCTATGGACTGAGTGGCGATTCGGTATTCATCAATCTGAAGGTGGTGCAACCGGGCAGCACGCTGGTACTGGCCGCCTACGATTATGTGCTGCCGCTTAACCGCGAAATCCGCAGCCTGCTGGGCTTGCCGCGCTAAGCGGCGGCAACCTTGCTCGGCGCGCCAGCCTGCGCGCCAAAATCTGGCATACTCTCGCGCGCATGGCGTCATGCGCGCGACCGCCGGCCCGGCCAAGGGCGGCGGTGGCCTCAGCCCGGAAAGGTAATTGATGAAACAATTGGCAGGTTTTGTGCTGGCGCTCCTGGCCAGCGGGTGCTCGGCAGTGGGTTATCACGGCGGTGCCGTTACCGTCACGGATGGGTATTTTCTGGAGAAAAAAATCACCCCGTTGTCCGGGCGCGACGTGCAGATCACCATCTGGGCGCACGCCAACAGTGATGGCGTGCTGGAGCAAACCTTGCGCGAAGAAGCCCGCGCCTATGGCCTGCGCCAGGATTGCCCAAGTACGGCGGTGGAAAACATGGTGTTTGGCCTGAGCAACGCCATGCTCGACGCCCGACGCTTTGTCCGCGCCACCGTGCGCTGCCAGAACTTCGGCTACACCGGCTACAACAACAGCGGCTATGGCAGCCCACAGCCCCTGAACGCCAACGCCCCGCTGCCGGAACCGCTGATCCAGCCGAATATGAATAGCTATAGCAACAGCAGCAGCACCGGCAACACCAGCCGTGCGCAAAAAGCCCGCTAAGGACGCGTTGATTGATCCAGAAAAATCGTTTTTGCCAAAAGCAACACCCAGCAAAATCAACACCCTGGATTCCCGCCTTCGCGGGAATGACGATTTTTTCAGCGTATCTCTAACACGGGTCGTCAAAAACAAAAACGGGACAGCGCCGATGGCCTGTCCCGTTTTTGCTGGCAATTCAAGCGCAAAGTCAGCCTGTAAGCCGGGTTCTGTACCGGTGTTGCCACCGGTGACAGTCATTCCTCTAGGCCGGCAGTTACCTGACGGCTCCAGCAATCTACCCGGGAACCATGCGGGCCACATGAACGTTCCCCTATTTGATCTTGCTCCGGATGGGGTTTAGCCTGCCGTCCGTGTTGCCACGTCCGCGGTGCGCTCTTACCGGAATGCCTGTTGCCAGCCATCCACCCCGAAGGGCCACCTTTTCACCCTTGCCTGTGCCGGTTGCCCGGCCATCGGCGGTTCTGCTCTCTGTTCCACTTTCCGTCGCCTCGCGACGCCCGGTCGTTAACCGGCATCCTGCCCTATGGAGCCCGGACTTTCCTCTCCCTGTAAACAGGCAGCGACTGTCCGGCTGACTTTGCCGGGGCGATTGTAGCACTGTGCGGGAACTTGGGGCGTAAAAGCGCACGGGCCAAAGAGAGCCAGCCGGCTGAACTGATGCCCTGGCGGCCAAAAAGGAGCGCCAACGCGGGGGAACAGCCAAGCCATCGACAGCAGCCCCAGCGCCCACAGGTGTGGATATTATCGGTAGCACAGCCGCAAGACAGCCCCCTTCACTCACTCCACCGTCACGCTCTTGGCCAGATTGCGCGGCTTGTCCACATCGGTCCCCTTGCGAATCGCCGTGTGATAGGCCAGCAATTGCAGCGGGATGGTGTACAGCAGCGGGTTGAGGTCACGCATGCCGACGGGCAGGGCGAGCACATGCTGGCCGGGGCCGGCTTCGACGGCGGCGTCGGACAGCACAAACAGTTCGCCATTGCGTGCGCGCACCTCTTGCATATTGGATGCCAGCTTGTCGAACAGCGCGTCATTGGGCGCGCAGACGATGATCGGCATATCGCGGTCCACCAGCGCCAGCGGGCCGTGCTTGAGCTCGCCAGCCGGGTAGGCTTCGGCGTGGATACGGGACGCCGCTGCAGTAGACGCCATGCGGCACGCGTGCCAGAGCGAGCTGGCCGATGCGGCCGTGCAGATGGCCGCACGCCTGCGTACACACGGCATGACGGTGACTGTGTGGACCTTGCCAGGGGTATCACATGGGCAAACCCTTGGTGCATCGTTGCCACTGTTTCTTGAAGGGCTACCCGATGGCACCCCCTGAATTTTGGCCTCAACCAGCGGATTTGAATTTGAGGGGTCTTGTGCTTGCTGATGTCGCTTGGCCTGCTGCTGTCGTGGGCGTGATGGCATTACTGTATGTGGTGGCGCTGGTGTCCGGCCTGATCATCCTGCTGCCGACACTGGTCAAGGATTTTTTCGCACTGCGCATCCGCAAGAATATCAAGCGGCTATGGATGGACGTGCATAACGCCCTGGGCATCGTCAGTCTGCCATTCCATCTGGTGATGGCACTGACCTGCGTGGTGTTTGCCTTCCATGACGAGTTTTATCAGGCGCAGGGCGCGGTAGTGTATCCGAGCGGCCTGCAGTGGGAAAAACACGCAGAAACGCCGCCGCTATCCAGGGCACTGCCGCTGCCGACCAGCGAGCTGCTGCGCAAGGTGAATGCGCAACTCCCTGACTTTCTGGAAGGCACCGTCACCGGGCTAGACGTGCGTTACGGCACCCGTGCGCGAACCTTTGCCAGCACGCATCTGGCCCCGTACATCGGAGAAGTCGACACCCACGATCTGCCTGGCCAGTTGACCAGATGGTGCCCTGGGACAGTGCGGTCAACACGTTCTTCATGCTGCATTTCGGCAGTTACGGCGGCAACCCCGTGCGCTGGATGTATCTGCTGATGGGATTGGGCGGCACCCTGCTGTTCTACACCGACAACCTGCAGTGGATAGAATCGCGATGCCACAAGCTGCGTGATGGCCAACTGCCGGAACAGAAACGCTCGGCACAGGTGCTTGGCGGCCTGACCGTCGGCGTCTCGCTCGGGTGCGTGATCGGCATTTCGGCGACACTGGCAGCAACCAAATGGTTGCCAGCGCAGGTCAACAACCTGGCCGCATGGCATGAGGGTATTTACTATGTGTGCTTTGTCGCGTCGGTGGCCTGGGCCTTCATCCGCAGCGCGTGATGCACCGGAACTACTCTGCCTAGCGGCACTGGTCACGCTGCTGATTCCGCTGAGCAGTCTGGCCGGCATCTGGGGCATTGGCGGCACCTGAAACCAGCCCGGCTGGGGATATGTGATCGATCTGATTGCCGTGGCAGCCGCTCCGGTATTGCTGTGGATCGCACAGCAATACCCGCCGGCGGATGGCACATGGGCACGCCGACAGCATCTGGTCCACAAGCGGCCATGCCGGCTTGCCCGCCGGGCCGGCGCGCCATTGTCAGATCAATCCCTGAATCGGGCTGATTTTCAGGTATAATGCCATGCGGATATCTTCTGCCATCATCGCGCCAATTTTCGAGATTTTGTTTAGCGGCTCCAAAGCGCGATACGATCCAATCCATCAGTGTCTAACAAACGATCGAATACTCTAGGAAACACTATATGCAGATCAGCCAAGGACAGCGTATCCCGTTGTCAAAGCTCATTCAGGGCCAATTCTTGTCTCTCACGATCCAGATCCATTCTCCTCACACCGTCGACCTTGCCTGTTTTGGTCTGGATGCTGCTGGCAAATTGTCGGACGATCGTTACATGATCTTCTTCAATCAGCCCGGCTCGCCCTGCGGTAGCTTGAAGCAGGCGGGAACAACATTCAGCTTGAACCTTGCAGGGCTCCCTGTCTTTATTGATCGTCTGGTTTTCACAGCAGCCATCGATGGTGCAGGTGCCATGCGAGAGATCTTGCCCAGTTCTTTCGTGGTCAAGGATGCGATCGGCCAAGCCGTGGCCACCTGCCCCTTTACCGGCAATACGTTTTCCGGAGAGAAAGCGATCATGGTGGCAGACATCTACCGTAAGGATGGTCACTGGCGTCTTGCGTCAAATCTCCAGGGCTTCAACGATGGGCTCGCGGCACTGGTGAAGCATTTCGGTGGTGAAGTCTCATCAGATGATGCTATACCAGCAGCGCCAACACCTGTCCAAACCACCCTCTCGCTGGAAAAGAAGGTGGAGACCGCAGCCCCGCAGCTTGTGAGCCTTGCAAAGAAAGCTCAAGTGAGCCTTGAGAAAGCAAAGCTCACGCATGTGAAAGCCCGTGTAGCCCTGATTCTCGATGCATCTGGCTCCATGAACTTTCAATACACCCAAGGCCGAGTGCAGGAAGTAGTCAATAGAGTGCTACCACTTGCCATTCACTTCGATGATGATGGATCAATTGATTGCTGGGCCTTCGCGGCAAAGCCGCAAAAGCTCTCTGCCATCACCTTGGCCAACTATAGTAATTTCATCCAAACCGACAACCACGGCTGGCGTAGCTGGGATGTGGGCAGCCGATCCAATGACGAGCCCAAGGTGATGGAGCAGGTGATCAGCTATTATCTCGATTCTGGTGACCGTTCTCCTGTCTATATCCTTTTCATCAGCGATGGTGGTGTAAATGAAAATGGAAAAATCACCAGGCTCATGAGCGACGCGGCGAAACTTCCACTGTACTGGCAATTCATCGGTTTAGGAGGGAGAGACTATGGCATCCTCGAAAAGCTCAATGATATGACAGGGAGAGTGGTGGATAACTGTGGATTCTTCGCGCTGGATGACTTGCATCAAGTATCCGAAGAACAACTTTATGACCAGCTCATGGAAGAGTTTCCGGACTGGATCAAGGTTGCCTCGGCAAAAGGGATCATTGGTTAGCCACGGTACTCATGGCAATGGTGTGCGTCTCTGCGAAGACACCGTCCCCTTTGAAACGGTAAAACCCGCCATCCAGGCGGGTTTTACCGTTTCAAACAATCCAAATTGCCCCAACAGAGCTTTTGTCTGCCATTGGGCTTAGCATCATCGCTAACAAAACTCAGCGTAGCCGTCCTGGCCAAGCGCGCGACCGCAGGCAGTACCACAACCGCGCAACAACGCCAGACACCAGGAGGGTTTTGTGAACAGCTCTTAGCCGATGCTCACACCATGAGCTTCCGCCAGAGGCTTCAGACCTCCAGCGAAACCCTGGCCGATGGCCTTGAATTTGAACTCATTGTTGTGACGGTATAGTTCACCGAAGATCATCGCAGTTTCAGTCGAAGCGTCTTCGGACAAGTCATAGCGAGCAATTTCCTTGCCGTCGGCCTTGTTCACCACACAGATATAGGCGTTGCTGACCTGGCCGAAAGACTGCTTGCGACCTTCCGCGTCGTGGATGGTGACGGCGAAGATCAGCTTTTTGACATCAGCAGCCAAGCTGTTCAATTTGACATTGACTTGCTCGTCATCGCCAGCGCCCCGGCCAGAGCGGTTGTCGCCCAAGTGCTCGACGGAACCGTCAGTAGAGATCTTGTTATTGTAAAAGATAAAGCTGGTATCGCTCAGTACCTTGCCGTTTTCACCAGTGATGAAGACCGAGGCGTCGAGGTCGAACTCGGTGCCATCGGTGACTCGCGGGTCCCAGCCCAGGCCGACAACCACTTCGCTCAAACCCGGCGCTTCTTTAGTCAGGGAGACGTTGCCCCCTTTGGACAGACTTATAGCCATGATGCACTCCCTTGGTTCAGATAAAAAAGACAATCAGAAATTCATGCCATAGCTATTGGCCAGGGCTCGTAAGCCGCCAGCATAGCCCTGGCCCACGGCGCGGAACTTCCATTCGTTACTGTGACGATACAACTCGGCGAAGATCATCGCTGTTTCGGTTGAGGCATCTTCGGCCAGATCGTAGCGGACGATCTCGGAGCTGTTGGCTTCGTTGATGATCCGGATGAAGGAGTTACTGACTTGACCGAAGTTCTGCCGGCGGGATTCTGCGTCGTGGATAGTGACGGTGAAGGCGATCTTGTCGACATCAGCCGGTACACGGCTCAAATCTACCTTGATGGCTTCGTCATCACCATCGCCAGCGCCATCGCGGTTGTCACCGGTGTGCTCAACAGAACCATCCAAGCTCTTCAGCTGGTTGTAGAAGATGAAATCCGCATCACTGCGGACCTTACCGGAGGCGTTCAGCAGGAAGGCGCTGGCATCCAAGTCAAACTGGGTGCCATCGGTAGAGCGCGGATCCCAGCCCAGGCCAACCACGATCTTGGTCAGGCCAGGCGCTTCTTTGGACAGGGAGAGGTTGCCACCTTTTTGAAGAGATAGTGCCATATATACAGCTCCTTGTAGTTCTACTGAGTTACTGATTTTCAGCTTGCGCTTCTTCCCTTTCCGGGAAGATCACGCTGGCTAGGATACCGACCGCCAGGACGGCCAGGACGATGAGCAAACTGGTGTTCGGGTCAATGCTGATGCCATGGTGGAACAGGTGGTCGGTGGCATTCAGGCCAAGCTTGGCGGCAATGAAGAACAGCAGCACGATGACTGCCTTCTCGAGATGCACCAGATAGCGCTTCAGTGCTTCGAGGACAAAGTAGAGGGTACGAAGGCCCAGGATAGCGAACAACATTGCCGAGTAGACGATCAGAGGTTCACGGCTCACTGCAATCACGGCTGGAACCGAATCAAAAGCGAACAGGACGTCGGAAACCTCGATCACCACCAGACACAAGAACAGCGGAGTGGCAAACAGATCACCCTTCGCCACTAGGTTCATATCCTTGTTTTCGGTCTTCTGCACTTCAACTTCGAGTTTCTTACGGCTCACGAAGAAATTGTGACCGTACAGCTTCGGCCATACAGGGAAGAGCTTTTTGGCGAGACGGTAGGCCAGATGCTGGGAATAGTCCTCCTCGGCGTCATCATCGTCACCACTTTTGAGCATCATCACTGCAGTCCAGGCCACGATCAATGCAAACACAATCTCGACCCAAGGACCAAAAGCAAGCAGGCCGGTACCAATCGCCACAAACACGCCGCGAAAGACGATAGCACCAATGATGCCCCAGTATAGAATACGGTGGCGCAGACCATCCGGCACCTTGAACCAAGCGAAGATAGCCATGAAAACGAACAGGTTGTCGACCGATAGCACTTTCTCAAGGGCATAACCGGTAACGAACAGGCTGGCAGCTTCAGCGCCATGCTGCACGTAGAGAAAACCTGCGAATGCCAGGGAAATCGCCACCCAGAAAACGGACCAAATGGAAGCACGCACCAAAGTGATTGGCTTGTCATCGCGGTGAGTGACCATGTCCAGTAACAAGGCCGCAAACGCAAGGCCCACGAATACCGCTACGGTCAGCGGGGGAAAGCCAATGTGAGTCGTTTCCACAGTCCGCTTCCTACAGTTCAAAGTCTGCCGGGTTCAACCCCAGCTCCAAGCAGATCAGGCGAGCAACGGCCTTCTCCTTGTTGTCGAAATTGCCATCCGAACTGCCGATTGCACATACCACCCGGACCAGCAGGCGTGCTTGAGCCTCGTTGCCCTTGATCTTGCCGATCACTTTCAGGGCTTCGGCCTGGCCAATCTGGAAATCGAATTCGAACTTTCCGCAGGCATCGCTGAATACCTTGATCACGTCATTCAGGTTGAAAACTTTCAGCTCCGGTGAGTTGTTGATGAAGTCGACCATCTTCATCTTCTCTTCAGACTGGACGACACCATCGGCAGCCGAGATGAGTGCGCAGCCATTTGCCACAGCCTCCATGAAGTCGCGGTTCTTGAACTTGCCGACTTCAGTCGTCAAGGTTTCGCGGGCTTTGGCCACGTTGGTTTTCAGCCATTCGAACATGTGTTCCCCTCATTGGGCGGAGCCACAAGACCCCGCCGCATCAATATTTACTTTACAGCAACCTTCCAGCACATACCCCAGCCGTAAGTTCGGTCCATCTCTTCGTGCCCAGGGTGGAAATCGACTCGACGAGAGACCTTAACGGCCCCATTCACATTTTCCAACAAGGCAATCGCGCACATTCCGTAGCGTCCTCCCTCCTCGTTCATGCGAACCTCGATTTCGGGTTGCCCTGGAACGTAGATGGTAACCACCCCATCGGTGGCCTTCCAGTTGGGGGCCCCGTCGTAGATAAAGGCAAACACCAGGATACGCTTGACCTCGCTCCACTTGTGCCCGTTGATGTGCAACCATTCTCCACCGGCAACAGAGCCAGTACGGTCATCCCCCATCAGTTGGATGTACGGTTCTTCCCGCAAGTTGCCAAAGCTTTTCCCGAGTGCCTGAACGGCACCTTTGTAACCGTCCTGCATTTCGAAGAGGCAGCCGAGATCCAAATCAATGGCGTTGCATTTTCCCAGCAGACCACCGAGAAGGCCTGAGCCTCCTTGGTTCCAGTTCAGGTTGACCCTGATTTCGCCGAAGCCTGCGGAGGTCTTTTCCAGGCTGATACTTGAGCGGGACTTGTCCAGCGTCACCTTGCTGAGACTGATCGTGGGTTTCGGTGCAGCCGGCAGTACCGGTGCAGGAGGAGATGGCGAAGGTATGGGATTTTGAACCGGAGCACCTGATGGTATGGCGATGTCCACGCCAAAGTGCTTTGCCAGTGGCTCCAGGCCACCCGCGAAGCCCTGTGCGACACAACGAAACTTCCATGCGCCCTGACGCAGGTAGAATTCGCCAAGAATCAGGGCAGTCTCGTTCATCCCGCGAGTGGAAATCTGGGCTTCGACCCCTCCTGCCAGCACCAGCGCCAGTGCTGAAACACGGTCGAAAGTTGCCCTGTTTTCGTAGATGGTTGCGGTGAGAGCCACTTTCTCTACTGCAGGACCAACCCGACCGAGGTCGATGATGAACACTGCATGACCAGCCGAGCTGGCCGTCAACTGCACAGCGCCGCCCAGAATATCGGTTTGGCCATAGAAGCACATATCATCATCACCGCGGACTTTCCCTGCGGCGGTCAGGGCAAAGGCAGAGATATCAAGATCTGCACCTGGAATCGGGGAGTAGCTGATGTCCACACGCAGCTGGCCGGTGGCAACCGGCGCATTACCACCAGGAACTAGTATCTTCATGTGCGTATCGCCTGAATGGCCAGAGCGACGAGGTCGTCCGCCGTGCGACCGTTGGTGGCCTGCCCGATCGCTTTGAAGCTCCAATCGTTGCCTTTACGGCTGAGACTGGCCATCACCACGCCAGTGTGCTGGCCTTTTTCAGCCAGATTGAAGCGTGCCAGTTCCTGGTTCTTCGAGTTGTTGACGATGCGGCAGTAAGCATTTTCCACCTGATCAAACTTCTGGCCGCGGAAGCTGTTGACGGTGAACACCAGGTGCAGGATGGAGGCCGGCAGGCACTGCAGGTCGACGTTGATGGTTTCATCGTCGCCATCGCCTTCACCGGTCAGATTGTCTCCGGAATGCTTGATGGAGCCATCTTTCGAGCTCAGTTGGCGGAACCAGACCAGGTCCACCAGCTGCATGTTGCCATCCAGTAAAATGCAGGAAGCATCAAGGTCGATTGAGCTACCACCACCACCGATGAGTTTGAAAAGGAAGCCACCGGACTTCACTGGGTCCCAACCCAGCCCCAGACTGACCGAGGTCAAGCCGCTGCCTGCCGTTTTTTCCAGCGAGATGCTCTGATTTTTGCTCAGGGTAAGTGCCATGTTTACGCTCCTTGTTGATCTTCAGAATGTGAGTTGAGCCACGAGAAGTTCCTCCTAGTCCCCGACTCGACCAAACCGCAAACGGAATTTTGGAATCACAACCATGCGGGGTGAAAATGACGCAAATGTGTATCTTGCTCGGCAGCAAGTCGTTCAATATCGCCCCGCAGTCGCCCCACGTACTGTGTCAGCGGACCGCCGATGGCGTCAGGCGGAGCACTTTGCTCTCACATATGAACGATCCCGTGCCAAAGAACAACACCGAAAGTGCTTTCGCAACGTTCTACCCGTCTTCACATATTTCGATGTTCATCAGTTAGCCTCTACCAAATGCACGCTGTACTCGCCATTGCCCAATTCTGCAGGCCTCACTCCATTCCACTTGGCACGATCAAGAATGTTGACAGCCCACTTGTAATGAGTTGCAGGTTCGCACATTGCGTCATTGTGCTTGAAGACAGCTGGAGCCAGGTCGTTGACGATCAGCTTGGCGCAATTGAGGTCTTCGAGGCTCACGCGGAACATGTCCTGAATGATACTGATCTGGCTTGGGTGAATTGCAGTCTTGCCCACTAGGCCATGAGCAATATCGAGTTCCAGCTCTTCCCGGAGCAGATGAGGCGTCGAGAGCAGCTCGAATACTGGAGCAGTCAGGGCAAAGCCCTGGGCCCCCATCACACCGGCGAGCATGGGAATCACGTAGCTCATGGGCGTACTGTAGAGCGTGGTGAACAAATTGCGACGCAAACCAAGACAACCCATAAGGTCGTTCCCGCCAATTCGCAATGCGATGATGCGCTGGTCCAGTCTGGCTTTCAGGGTCTGGCCAAGTTCCACCATTGCACCCGGATCGTAAACATCACTCGTTTCCAAGGTTGGCATGAGGAACAGGTCCGGGTTGCTGACCGCGCTTTCCCAGAAAGGGAGAGATTTCAGTGTCAGCTTAGGCAGGACAAATCCGTCCACATGCTTTATCAGCAGCCATCCATTCAGCACTGCTGCCATCTCGGCATGGCGTGGACGGACGAAGAGCAGCGGCCCTTGTTCCGGGCGCCCTCCTCTGTCGTCGATGCCCATAAGGAGTGTCTGCAGGTTCGTCAGCGCACTTTCGACATCGGTCGCAGCAACAGCATCTTCCAAGCACACCACCAATGAGCGAAGGTCGGAAATTTTCGTCCCCAAAACCACGTCCAGGATGTCATCACGGGTGGCGGGCATGTACAGAGTCGCCCCGAGGGCGAAAGGAGAAATCGCCTTCATCAATTTGCACTCCGAATGATGGTTACTGCACGGTATGGCCCCATAGTCTCTCCGGCCTCCTCTACAGTCACACCTGCGCACTCGGTTAAATGTAGCAGAAGTTGTACGTCTTTGTCATTACGATCACGCACCAGCACGCGACCAGGCACGCGACGAAGCACGGCTCGAGTTGCCTCTGCAATACCCGGCTTCAAGCAGTTCAAGTTGCTGATGCCAAAGCAAGCGGACAGGGAAGAAATCACCTTCTCGGCTGAAGCCTGGAGTATCTGGCGCTGCTCGCAGCTCCAAGGCAATGCGGGCTGGACAACATCCAGCATCTCGTACTCGGCCTTGATCTTGTCGATGAATTCCCGGGTCACATCGTGTTCATACAGGTGGTCGTAGACTACACAGCCATGTAGCCCACCCTGGGCTGGCCAGATGGAGCGCGAGACCAGACCCGAGACGGTTGCACCAAGGATACCGGACGGGATCACCCAATCTTCCGCAGAGGCAGCAAGCCAGGCGCGACCGCAAGGATCGGCCAGAACAACGAGACGTGGCTCTTCCGGAAAGCGCCTGTCGCCACCCAACGTCCGCTTGAGTTCATTGGAGATCGCCCCTTTACCGGTCCAACCATCCACGAAGACGATATTTTCAACGCCGTGCATACGGATGATAGCCTCAAGGGCCACGGTATCTATTCCACGATCACGGATAATGCTGATGCCGTAGTGATGCACGTCACGGCCCATCTTGATCAGTGCCCGGCGCAGCAGGACACCGATGGGAAGACCGGCGCGAACGAAGGAAACCAAAGTGATACTCGCGCCTGTGTAAGTGGCATTCAGTGCCAAAGCCAGCGATTGAACATCAGCAGCCATGCGCGCCCCGTTTTGTACCAGCGCGCGGGCATAAAGGGACTTGTGCACGTCGGAAGGCGCGTGCTCTTGGCTGATCATCTCCGAGTAATGCTTCTGATTGCTTTGAATCAGACGCTCTTTCTCCTTGATATCGGTGATACTCATCTGCACAGCTTGCAGAAGAAAATGGACATCTCCAGGTGCATAGCTGCCGCTCCCGATAGTGTTCAGAGTGGCGATAAAATCATTCATTTACCATAAATCCTATCGTCTTTGCCAGCTGGCTGCGAGTTGGTGTGGCCCACATGTGGCAAAGGCCCATGAATCCCAGATCGGTGATACTGTCACCGAAGCCCAAGACCGGTCGCTCGCCATGGATCTCATTGTCGCGACGTAACCATTCTTGAACGGCCAATCGTTTAGCCAACCCCTGGGGAAGAAACGCGAGGTTGTTGCCGTTGACATGAACGTGCATGGCTTCCAGCATGCCCCGGGCTTGAACTTCGGCAAGAACCTTCAGAAGAACACTATCATCAGACTCGTTGTGTTTGGTCACGACATAATGACGCAAGCCTTCCTCCTCGACGACCCAGCCGCGAAGAGAGTGCCCGAGCTCCTTGCCAATCTGCAGGATGACCTCGCTCAATGCCGGCAGTCGATCCTGGAATGCATACAATGCTTCGGCTATCCGAGCATGCCAATCCTGATCCAGCGAGCCGTCCGGGTGGAGCATTACGCCTCCATGAGAACAGATTGCCCCCTCAGTGAAGAGGAGCTTGACACGGCGATAAGCCTCAACGCTACGCGCGGTCACCGGCACTACGTCAGCCGAGGCCAACAGCCAGTTGATAAAAGAATGCTGTACTGGACTCATATATCCGTTGGGCTGGCGATGGACGTCCAGCGTGGCAATCGTACGCGGTGTACCTTCAACCATCTTGCGAGCGGTCTGAAACAGCGTGTCGTCAAGATCAACGAACACCAACGGACGATTAATACTCATCGAAAATCACCTCCGCATTCAGAGTCTCGACCAGCTCGGCAGGGAGTGCCTGCGCAGGAGTTTCAGTGCAGATCAAAACCCGGTCGAACTGGCCAGGCTCCACGTTATAGAGGAAATTCGGAATGCCGAGTCCGTAATTGTCAGAGAACGACAGGGCATGCTTGATGGAATGACCCAAGGCGATTGGAGAACGGGTAGTCGAACAGAAATGGACGTCTGCGCCAGCGCGCTCCAGACGCTCAGCCAGCAAGAAAGCGCGCCACACGAATTCACTGGTACCCACCACGATCACTTTTTCGCCAGGTTGAACCTGAAAATCCGGAGCCAGCGTGTCCTGCACATGCCACACACCCAGACGACCCCAGTCATTACTGGCCGAAAGTGGCCACTCACCAATGGAAACGGCACCCACGTCAGGCATTTCGGGCAATGGAGTGGCCAAATCCTCGTGGAATTGATATGAACCCTGCATCAGCGATACCGCAGTGACCGACTCGCCAATGGCTTTTCGTACGGCACCAGCAGACCAGTCCGTGAGGACGCACGTGACAACACGCTCGATCTTCTTGAGACCAGCCTCAATTAAAGCGCGGTGCAAATTGACAAAGGTCTTGCCGGTGGAAGCCTCATCATCCACCAGCACCAGGGTTCGGGCCTGAAACATCATTTTCCGAACCTCAGGATCGACAGGCATATGGATCAGATGAGCACTGGCGTGGCTGTGTTCCTCTTCGAAACGGGCGAAGAGTTCAGTACCCAGTGGGTGGCGGGTCGTAATAAGATATACACTGTCAGCGCGGGTGACACTGAATGCACGGTGCACTCCGGCACCAAGACCGACAGCTGTTTCAGCCATACCGATCACCAGTACCGGACCGGGAAGATCCGCCGGTATTTCCGCTGCCAGGCTCTCGAAGCAGGCAGACATGACAGAGGGACGCACGGGTATATGGCGACCGAGTACTTTCGAGACAAAGAGGAATGCCCGCTTGGGATTCCGGCGCTCGGCAAAGCCAAATAAGTTAGCCGGAGGCAGGATAGCGTCGTCGACTTTGACTTCGAGAACGCCCCGCTTGAGTTGAACCCGCAGCGACATTGGCACTACATTCCTTTCCATGAACGACTTCCTAAGTCTGGCGCAAGGTCGAGAACCTGACACCTCTTTTTTTGGGCTTCAAATCAAAGTGACTCTATGAATTTTGCTCCTTGATTTTCCACAGCAATCATTCAGTTTCACGGGCCATTTTCACTGCCGTGAAGATGTTACTTATCTGAAGGACAGGGCAACTTGACGCCTCAGAGGTCGAAGGCAGCCAGGATACGCCGGCAGGGCCTCCGCACTCGGAATGGATATTGTAGAAACAGGCCATTTTGCACAAATTTTAGGCAGAAAAGCATCAAAAAAGTACCTGTCAAGCGTGGCGATCTTCCCGTTTTTGAGATGCCAGAATAAGTCAAGACAATTTTGAGTGGTATTCATTCAGTTTTGAGCAATCAAAGCCGTTTTTTGGGCTGTCTGCACCATAGGTCTGCTTAAATTTTGTGCAGATTTCCTACTTTTACGCTGTATGTCATCCGAGTGCGGAGACCCTGGATGCGCCGGTCCTCACCGTGAAGTGCATGTTCAGAGGAATGCGCCCAACAGTTCCCCGTCAGCCAAGCTGGCACGAGGAAACCCAGGCTGCCACGGGTCCGCCCGGATCACACAGCCAACACCATCAGAAAACCGCCATCGCGAAAGGCGCGGAATTTTTTCCGCTAATTATGGCAGTAAAACTCACTGTCAATGATCATTGACTCGCCATCACCGAAAAGATTCAAGCTAAACTTGACCTGACAAGCCAAATTTAAAACAAAGAAGCCAAACTCGCTTGCCAGTACTACCAGGGCCTCCGCACTCGGAATACATAGCCGACAAACGCCATGAGCGGAGGTTTGCACCGGCTGAGAACTTGTTGTTCACTATCAGGCTTTGCCCAAGCCCAACGTGAGCACCGCCGGAGTCTGCCTGATGCAAGCCCTTGAACATATTGATGATCCACGCAGCCCCAGTAACGGAACGCGTCATGACTTCCGTGAACTCCTGGTGGTGGCCATCTGCGCGATGCTGTCGGACAACGATACCTTCGAAGAAATGGTGGCGTGGGCACGTTACAAGCAGGACTGGCTGCGAGGTTTCCTCAAACTGGCGAATGGCATCCCCTCGGAAGACACCTTCATCCGCGTATTCCGCATGCTCGATCCAAAGCAGTTCGAGCATGCATTCCGTGGCTGGGCCGGCGACATTCTGCCGGTACTGAGTCACGAAACGCTGGCCATCGACGGCAAGACCTTACGCGGCTCCGGGAGCGGTGGCGAACGCGCCATCCATATGGTGAGCGCCTTTGCCACCCAGGCCGGACTGGTGCTCGGGCAGGAGAAAGTACACGGCAAAAGCAACGAGATCACAGCAATCCCCCTCCTGTTGGAAAGCCTGTACCTCAAGGGCTTGCTGGTCAGCATTGATGCCATGGGTTGCCAGCGCGACATTGCGGCACAAATTCACCGGCAGGAAGGGGATTACCTGCTGGCGGTCAAAGGTAACCAACCCTCGCTGCAAAAGGCGGTTGAGGCGGCGGTGACCGAACTGGGTGAAGCAGCCGTGCCGTGGCCGATGGTCGAGAACAGCCATGGCCGGCAAGTGGTGCAGACAGCGCGGGTGATTCCGGCCGCAGGGCATATCGACACGACGGCCTGGCCAGCGTGCAAGAGTATCGGAGTGATCGATTCGTGGCGGCGGGTGGGCGACAAGCCGGCGCAATGGGAACGGCGTTATTACATCAGTTCGCGCGATCTGGATGGTGAGGCGCTGGGGCGCGCGGTACGCGCGCACTGGGGCATCGAAAACCGGCTGCACTGGGTGCTGGATGTGGGATTTGGCAAGGATGCCAGTACGGTACGCAAGGATTACGCGCCGCAGAACCTGTCGCTATGGAAAAAGATGGTGCTGAATCTGGTGCGACCGGTTCCGATGATGAGCTTGCGCATGAAGCGCAAGGCCACCGCATGGTCGGACGAAGAACGCGTCCGGGTACTTGGGCTCGAATTCATATGATGTCCGAGTGCGGAGGCCCTGCCAGTACTACTGCCGGGAAGATGTGCACGGCAAGAAGGGCACTGTTGAGTGCCCAGAAACTGATCAAGATTCAGGCTCGAGCAAAGTGTGCTGCTCCCTGCACCAAGTTCCTGCAACGTCACCCCGGCTCCGCACCTTGAATCCCGAATCTTACAAAAAGCAGCAAAATAGCATCGAACTTGGGGCTGTTGACCTCATCAGCTCACCACTGGCATCGCAACGGTTATGGCCTTAACCCTGGCATTCGACACCCAAACACCCGATGGTTCAGGCTGGCCAAGCCTTCTGGTAGCAAAGATGCCAGGCAAATTGATCCCTGAGTGCCGGGTATAGCCAATCCCTCCCGAGTAGCGCGGGTTGATCTCAAGAAGATGAGGGATGCCATCAGCGTCATCTCGAGTCTGTACATTGACAAGGCCATCACATTGGAAGTGTTCGGCAGCTTTGAGAGCCAGCTTCACCGCTGGCGAGTCATTTTCGAAAGTCTGATGAAGCCCTTGCTTACGGCGGCCAACAAACGCAACCGGATGACCAGCTTCGCAAACCATATCGATTGAACACTCGCTACCGCTCATATAAGGCATAACCAGCATAACCGGACGATCACGGCTGGCTCGATAGGCTTGAAGGTATGTCTCGAACTGAACCTCACGAGAATCAGGGTTGGCAAAGCATCGGAATGGGTCTGCTCCTAATTTGAATCGCCAGAATCCCCAACCATAAATACCAACTGCGGGCTTCACGCAGACATCACCATAGCCGCGAAGCATTTCATAAGCATCAGTAAGCTCTTGGGCATTGGACACGGTAATCGCAGGGACACAAGTTAGGCCAGCGCGCTCTGCCTCAGTAGTAAACTTGCTCTTATCATCCACCAGCTCAAACGTACGCATGCTCAATCCGCCGGTAACCAAGACTAAGCCAGCAGCTTTGAACCGATGTCGCTGGGCTTCGAAGAGATTGCCCGCGCGACCGGCCAGAATGACCTTGATGCCCTCCGTCCTAGCTGTTTCGATTACCCAGCCAATGCGCTCTTGGTTGTCTTTCGGCTCAAGAAAGCTAACGTCAGCATGACCGGTAATCTCAGGCCTTTCCTGGCGATGAGAAGCAAAGATCTTTACGTCCGGCGAAAGCGCTTCACGAACACCCAGAATAATGTCGCGCTGGCTGGATACTCCTTCAAGAAACCAGATCAAATGTGTACCCCTTAAGTATTTTTAGTCTTTCGTTTTGGAGCATGGCTCTTCTTGAGCCTTTTATCAATCTGGGCTGAGCATGGCTGTTGAATGCTTCAGACACCGCATGACGTTACCATTGCCAATGCGAATTTAAAGATGGAACGTCCATCTTTAAATTCGCATCAGCGTTTGCATCAGCAAACTCACTCCACCGTCACGCTCTTGGCCAGATTGCGCGGTTTATCCACATCCGTCCCCTTGCGAATGGCGGTGTGATAAGCCAGCAATTGCAGCGGGATGGTGTACAGCAGCGGGTTGAGGTCACGCATGCCAGCGGGCAGGGCGAGCACATGCTGGCCGGGGCCGGCTTCGACGGCGGCGTCGGACAGCACAAACAGTTCGCCATTGCGTGCGCGCACCTCTTGCATATTGGATGCCAGCTTGTCGAACAGCGCGTCATTGGGCGCGCAGACGATGATCGGCATATCGCGGTCCACCAGCGCCAGCGGACCGTGCTTGAGCTCGCCAGCCGGGTAGGCTTCGGCGTGGATGTAGGAAATTTCCTTGAGCTTGAGTGCGCCTTCCAGGGCAATCGGGAACAGGGTGTGACGGCCCAGGAACAGCGCGTGCTGGCGGGTGGCCAGTGCTTCCGACCATTGTTCCAGTCCGGCTTCCAGCCCAAGCAGGGTTTGCACCGCACCGGGCAGGCGTTTCAGGTCGGCCAGCGCGCCGGTTTCACGTTCGGCGCTCAGCCGGCCATGCACCTTGGCCAGCGACAGGGTGAGCAGATACAGCGCCACCAGCTGGGTGGTGAAGGCTTTGGTCGAGGCCACGCCGATTTCCGGGCCGGCATGGGTGAGAAAACGCAGCGCCGACAGGCGGATCAGCGAGCTTTCCGGCACATTGCAGATGCTCAGCGTCTTGTCGTGGCCCAGCGCCTTGGCGTGCTTGAGCGCGGCCAGGGTGTCGGCGGTTTCGCCGGATTGCGAGATGGTGACTACCAGTGCTGACGGGTTGGCCACGCTGTCGCGGTAGCGGTATTCGCTGGCCACTTCCACGCTGGTGGGCAGGCCAGCCAGGCTTTCCAGCCAGTATTTGGCCACCAGACCGGCGTGATAGCTGGTGCCGCAGGCGATGATGCTGACCGCGTTGACCTGGGCAAACAGCGCTGGCGCTTCGGCACCAAACAGGCTGGGCTCGATGGTGTTGCCCACCCGCTCCAGCGTATCGGCCAGCGCGCGCGGCTGTTCGTGAATTTCCTTTTGCATGTAATGGCGATAGGCACCCAGTTCGGCCACGTCAGCCGACAGTTCGGACACATGCACCACGGGTTCGACGCGCTCGCCCGTCGGGTTGAATACTTGCACCTCGGTCAGCGTCAGCCGGGCAATTTCGCCTTCTTCCAGGTAAATCACCTTCTGGGTGACCGGCAGCAGCGCGGAGACGTCGGAGGCAAAGAAGTTTTCTTCGATACCCAAGCCCAGCAGCAGCGGGCTGCCATGACGGGCGCACACCAGCACGCCGGGGTTGTCGGCAGCAATCACGCCGATAGCGTAAGCGCCATGCAGCTCGGCCAGCGCTTGCTGGGTGGCGCGCAGCAGGTCGTGGTGGTGAACGTAGTGGGAGTGAATCAGATGCACCATCACTTCGGTGTCGGTGTCCGATTCAAACGTGTAGCCCTGCGCTGCCAGGCGTTCGCGCAGCGGCTGGTGGTTTTCGATGATGCCGTTGTGCACCAGCGAGAGCAGGCCATTGGAAAAATGCGGGTGGGCATTGCGTTCGCATGGGGCACCGTGGGTGGCCCAGCGGGTGTGGCCAATGCCAATCAAGCCTTTGAGGCCGACGCGGCGGGTTTGTTCTGCCAGTTCGGCCACGCGCTCGGTTGAACGTTCACGGGACAGCCCTTGGTCGGTGACGACGGCCACGCCGACAGAATCATACCCACGATATTCCAGGCGACGCAGGCCTTCGAGCAGGATGGGAACGACATTTCGTTGCGCAATGGCACCAACAATTCCGCACATAGGGGATATCCTCAGATCTGGATCGAGAGTAGGGAGTGATCCGGCCATTTTACGCGGGAAGCCCCCGGCGCGCTCATGCCGTTTAGTTAAAAAGACTGAGCGCAACGGGGGCAGGGCGGTCTGGGTAAATTTTGACGGCTGCCCCGCTTAGCTGCGCTTGACCGGACGCTGCCAGTGACTCAGGCTGATCTGCTTGGCGCGCGCCACGGTCAGTTGGCCGGATGGGGCGGCTTTGGTCAGCACCGAGCCGGCCCCCACCGTAGCCCCCTCACCCACCGTCACCGGGGCCACCAGCATGGTGCCAGAGCCAATAAACGCACCGGCTTCGATGGTGGTGCGGAATTTGTTCACCCCGTCGTAATTGCAGGTGATGGTGCCGGCACCCACGTTCACTTTGGCACCAATATCGGCATCGCCCACGTAACTGAGGTGGTTGACCTTGGCACCGGCGGCCAGCACGCTGTTCTTGATTTCCACAAAATTGCCGATATGCACGGCCTCCCCCAGACGGGCACCGGGGCGCAGCCGGGCAAACGGGCCAATCCGCGCATCGGCGGCCACGTCGGCGCTTTCCAGATGGGAAAATGCTGCCACCTGGGTTCCGGCGGCCAGACTGACGTTTTTCAGCACGCAGTGAGGACCAATAACCACGCCATCGCCCAGGCTGACCTGACCTTCAAATACGCAGTTGACGTCAATGCTGACATCCTGGCCACACTGTAGCTGGCCACGAATATCAATGCGGGCCGGGTCGGCCAGGGTGACACCGGCTTCGAGCAGGGCGCGGGCCTGGTTGGCCTGCAGAATGCGCTCCAGTTCGGCCAGTTGTACCTTGTTGTTCACCCCGGCAGCCTGCCAGGAGTCGGGGACTGCCACGCCATGTACCGCCACGCCATCACGCACCGCCAGGCCAATTACGTCTGTCAGATAGTATTCGCCCTGGGCATTGCCGTTGTTCAGTTCGGCCAGCCAGCCGGCCAGCCGGGCATTAGGCAGCACCACGATGCCGGTGTTGATTTCCTGCAGGGCCTTTTCTGCCGGTGAAGCGTCTTTTTCTTCGACAATGCGCTGGATCTGGCCTTGGGCATTGCGCACGATGCGGCCATAGCCTGTGGGGTTAACCAGCGTGTCGGTCAGCAGCGCCACCTGGTCAGCCGGGGTATCGAGCAGACGGGCCAGAGTGTCGGCTTCGGTCAGCGGCACGTCGCCGTACAGCACCAGGGTGCGGCCATCGGCAGGCAGGTGCGGCAACGCCATTTTCACTGCGTGGCCGGTGCCCAGTTGCTCGGTTTGCAGGGCAAATGCCAGCGGACCGGGCTGGCTGGCAAAGGCGGCGCGAACCTGCTCGGCACCGTGGCCAATCACCACCACACACTGTGCCGGGGTGAGCGCCTGGGCCAGGTCGAGCACGCGGGCCAGCATGGGTCGGCCACCCAGCGGGTGCAGCACTTTGGGCAGGTTGGAATACATGCGTTTGCCGCGTCCCGCGGCGAGGATGACAACAGACACGGAATTCATGAACGGCCTCGAATCAGGTCTGCCACGCCGTATTGGCCAACGTTGGCCTGCCGGGCGGCAAGGATAAACAATGCCCAAGCATAACAAACAAAAAGGCCACCGTCTGTGAACGGTGGCCTTGAACCGGCAGGCTGCCCAAGTGGGCAGCAGCCTGTTTTAGTGTACCCGCTTGCGCAGGTATTCGAGCGCGTGCAGCTCGGCAATTGCCGCCTTGAGGGCTGCGCGAGCCTGCGCAGTCTCTTGGTCATCGGTGGCCTTGGACAGCGCCGCCTCGGCATCGCGTTTGGCAGTCTGCGCGCGTTGCTCGTCGAGCTCCTCGCCGCGAATCGCCGTATCGGCAAGCACGGTAATGAGATTGGGCTGCACTTCCATCATGCCACCCGACACCACCACCAGCACTTCTTTGGCCTGGCCCGGTACGCGGATGCGCAGCGAGCCGGGCTTGATACGGGTCAGTAGCGGCACGTGACGGGGATAAACGCCAATCTCGCCCATTTCGGCGGGAGCCACGAGAAACTCGGCTTCGCCGGAATAGATTTGCGCTTCGGCGCTGACCACGTCAACATGCATCGTACTAGCCATAACAAGCCCCTTCCATTACACGGTTTTGGCTTTCTCGATGACTTCGTCGATACCACCCACCATGTAGAACGCTTGTTCCGGCAGATGATCGTACTCGCCACTGAGAATCGACTTGAAGCCCGCAATGGTGTCTTTCAGCGACACGTATTTGCCCGGAGAACCGGTAAACACTTCAGCCACAAAGAACGGTTGCGACAGGAAACGCTGGATCTTACGCGCACGGGCCACGGTGAGCTTGTCGTCTTCCGACAGTTCGTCCATACCCAGAATCGCGATAATGTCACGCAGTTCCTTGTACTTCTGCAGGGTAGCCTGCACGCCACGAGCCACCGCGTAGTGGTCTTCGCCCACCACCAGCGGATCAAGCTGACGGGAGGTGGAGTCCAGCGGGTCCACAGCCGGGTAGATACCCAGCGAGGCGATGTCACGCGACAGCACCACGGTGGCATCCAAGTGAGCAAACGTGGTAGCCGGCGACGGGTCGGTCAAGTCATCGGCAGGCACATACACGGCCTGGATGGAGGTGATCGAACCGGTCTTGGTGGAAGCCACGCGTTCCTGGAATTTACCCATTTCTTCGGCCAGCGTCGGTTGGTAACCCACGGCAGAAGGCATACGACCCAGCAGCGCGGACACTTCGGTACCGGCCAGGGTGTAACGGTAAATGTTGTCCACGAACAGCAGAACGTCGCGACCTTCGTCACGGAAGTTCTCGGCCATGGTCAGGCCGGAGAGCGCCACGCGCAGGCGGTTGCCCGGCGGTTCGTTCATCTGACCGTACACCAGCGACACTTTGTCCAGCACGTTGGAGTCGTTCATTTCGTGGTAGAAGTCGTTACCCTCACGAGTACGCTCACCCACGCCGGTAAACACCGAGTAGCCGCTGTGTTCGATGGCGATGTTACGAATCAGCTCCATCATGTTCACAGTCTTGCCCACACCGGCACCACCGAACAGGCCCACTTTACCGCCCTTGGCGAACGGGCACAGCAGGTCGATCACCTTGATGCCGGTTTCCAGCAGTTCGGTGGCCGGGGACAGCTCGTCAAATGCCGGGGCCTTGCGGTGGATCGGCATGCGCTTTTCTTCGCCGATCGGACCTTTTTCGTCAATCGGGTCGCCCAGCACGTCCATGATACGGCCCAGCGTAGCCTTGCCGACCGGCACGGATACGGGCGCGCCGGTACCATTGACTGCCAAGCCGCGACGCAGACCGTCGGAGCTACCCATGGCGATCGCACGAACCACGCCGTCGCCCAGCTGCTGCTGGACTTCAAGCGTCAGGCCCGTCTCGAGCACCTTCAATGCGTCATAAACCTTTGGCATGGCATCGCGCGGAAATTCCACGTCGACAACCGCGCCAATGATCTGAACGATTTTGCCTTGGCTCATTATCGGTTCCTAAAAAATATATCGGTTGCCCGCGCCTTACACGGCAGCTGCGCCAGAGACGATTTCGGAAAGTTCCGTGGTAATCGCCGCTTGACGGGCCTTGTTGTAAGTGAGCTTGAGGCTCTCGATCAGGCTGGCAGCATTATCCGTTGCGGCCTTCATGGCCACCATCCGTGCGGCCTGTTCCGAAGCCATGTTTTCCGCCTGGCACTGGTAAATCACCGATTCCAGATAGCGGCGGGTCAGGAAGTCGATCACCGACTTCACATCCGGTTCGTACAGGTATTCCCACGGGTGAGAATGCTCAACAGCCATATGCTCGGTCGAGAGCGGCAGCAGTTGCTCGAATGTCGGCTCCTGCTTCATGGTGTTCACGAAGCGGGTGTAGACAATGTACAGCTCGTCGATGCGGCCTTCCGTGTAGGCTTTAATCATCACGGAAACCGGACCAATCAGCTTGTCCATTTGCGGGGTGTCACCCAGCTGGGTGGCACTGGCCACGACATTCATCTTCAGGCGCTGCGAAGCAGCCAGGCCTTTCTGGCCCAGTGCACATACGTCAACCTCAATGCCCTTGTCCATCATCGCATCTGCCTTCAGGCAGAATTGACGCAACAGGTTGGCATTGAGGCCGCCGGCCAAACCCTTGTCGGACGTGATCAAGATCACGCCGACACGCTTGACGCTGTCGCGCTTGGTCAGCAGCGCGTTTTCGGCGTCGGGATTGGTTTGGGCAAGGTGCGCCATCACCTGGCGCACCTTTTCGGCGTAAGGACGAGCAGCGCGCATGCGATCCTGCGTTTTCCGCATTTTCGACGTTGCAACCATCTGCATGGCGCGAGTGATCTTTTGCGTGTTTTGCACGCTCTTGATCTTGGTGCGAATCTCTTTGCCGACTGCCATTCCCTGTTCCTTTCAGTCTGTTATCCGAAAGGATCAGTTGAAATTGAAGCCGGATTTGAACGACTCGAGGGCCTTGGCCAGGATTTTCTCGTTGTCGCCAGACAAATCACCAGACGCTTCAATGGCAGCCAGCAGGTCAGCATGGTTGGCCTTCATATGCGACAGGAATGCCGCTTCGAATGCCAGGGCTTGCTTGACCGGAACGCTTTCGTAGTAACCCTTGGTCACGGCATACAGCGTCAGCGCCATCTCGGACACTTTCAGGGTCGAGAATTGCTTCTGCTTCATCAGCTCGGTCACCACTTCGCCGTGTTGCAGCTGTTTGCGGGTTGCTTCATCCAGATCGGAAGCAAACTGGGCAAACGAGGCAAGTTCGCGATACTGAGCCAGAGCCAGACGAATACCACCGCCCAGTTTCTTGATGACCTTGGTCTGCGCTGCACCACCCACGCGGGACACCGAGATACCGGCGTTAATGGCCGGACGGATACCCGAGTTGAACAGGTCAGTTTCCAGGAAGATCTGACCGTCGGTAATCGAAATCACGTTGGTCGGCACGAAAGCAGACACGTCACCGGCTTGGGTTTCGATGATCGGCAGAGCGGTCAGCGAACCGGTTTTGCCCTTCACTTCGCCGTTGGTGAACTTTTCGACGTAGTCGGCGTTCACGCGGGCAGCGCGTTCGAGCAGGCGGCTGTGCAGATAGAACACGTCGCCAGGATAGGCTTCACGGCCCGGCGGACGACGCAGCAGCAGGGAAATCTGACGGTAAGCCACGGCTTGTTTGGACAAGTCGTCGTATACAATCAGGGCATCCTGGCCACGGTCACGGAAGTATTCGCCCATGGTGCAACCGGAGTACGGTGCAATGTATTGCAGGGCAGCTGCTTCAGAAGCCGAGGCAGCCACAACGATGGTGTGACCCAGGGCGTCGTGTTCTTCCAGCTTGCGCACCACGTTGGCAATCGAAGAGGCTTTTTGGCCAATTGCCACGTAGATACAAATGACGCCGGAGCCTTTTTGGTTGACGATGGTGTCAAGGGCAACGGCGGTTTTACCGGTTTGGCGGTCACCGATGATCAGCTCACGCTGGCCACGGCCAACCGGAACCATCGAGTCGATGGCCTTCAGGCCGGTTTGCATCGGTTGGTCAACCGATTTACGGGCAATCACGCCCGGTGCGATCTTTTCGATCGGCGAAGTCAGTTTGGTGTTCAGCGGGCCTTTGCCGTCAATCGGCTGACCCAGGGAGTTCACCACGCGACCGATCAGTTCCGGGCCAACCGGGACTTCCAGAATACGGCCAGTGGTCTTGACTTCGTCGCCTTCACTGATGTGCTCGTATTCACCCAGCACCACAGCACCCACCGAGTCACGCTCGAGGTTCATGGCGAGACCGAAGGTGTTGCCCGGGAATTCGAGCATTTCGCCCTGCATCACATCGGCCAGGCCGTGGACGCGGACGATACCATCCGTCACCGAAACGACGGTACCGGTGGTACGCACTTCGGTGCTGGACGGCAGGTTCTGAATCTTCACGCGAATCAACTCGCTGATTTCAGAAGGGTTTAACTGCATGATCTCTCCTAACTTTTGAGGCTTACCGCCATTGCTTGCAGTTTGCCGCGCACCGAGGCGTCAATGACTTCGTCGCCCACCTTGATCCGCACCCCACCGATCAGGTTGGGGTCGACGCTCGTCGAAAGCCGGATGTCCTTGCCAAATTGCGCTTTAAGCGTTGTGGCAAGTTCAGCGGCCTGAGCATCGTTCAGCGGAAAGGCGGATTCGACCGTGGCTTCCACCACGCTCTCTTCACGCGATTTAAGGAGTTCAAACTGTCTGGCAATTTCCGGTAGCAACGTCAGACGGTGGTTTTCCAGCAGCACGGCAATGAAGTTTTTTACTTCGCTGTCGGCGCGGTCACCTAGCACATCGACGATCAGCTTTTCGGCCTCTTGAGCGGTACGCTTCGGATGGGTGACATACGTCACCGCATCCGAGTTTTCCATCATGGCAGCAAGGATGGTCAGCGCGTCGCCCCAGGGGAGCAGGCGCTTCTCATCTTTGGCCAACCGGAATACCGCTTCGGCGTAAGGCCTCGCTACGGTAATGATTTCTGCCATGAGTTAATTACAACTCCGCTTTGATGGAGGCTAGCAGATCAGCGTGTTTGGCTGCATCGATTTCCTTGCGCAGGATCTTCTCTGCGCCGGCGACGGCAATGCTGGCCACTTGGCTGCGCAGAGCTTCTTTGGCGCGCAGCACTTCCTGATCAATCTCGGCCTTGGCGTCAGCAATAATGCGTTCGCCTTCGGTCCGGGCAGCCTGTTTCGCTTCATCGATGACCTGGTTGGCACGTTTCTCGGCGTTGAGGATGAGTTCGGTTGCCTGTTGCTTGGCAGCACGAATTTCAGCCTCGACACGCAGAGATGCCTGTTCCAGATCCTGTTTACCGCGTTCCGCAGCGGCCAAGCCATCAGCAATGCGCTTGGCGCGCTCGTCCATCATGTTGGTCAGCGGAGGCCAAACAAATTTCATGGTGAACCACACCAGAACAGCGAAGGTAATCGCCTGTCCCAGCAGTGTCGCGTTAATATCCACGCTTGTTTTCCCCCAGAGTGTTTACAACAACCGGACTTGCGGCAAATTAAGCGCCAGCGCCTGCCTTGACAACAGCCAGGGCGGAGGTCAGGAACGGGTTGTTGAAGGTGTACAGCAGACCGACACCCACGCCGATCATGGAGATGGCATCAAGCAGACCAGCGATAATGAACAGCTTGGTTTGCAGAACCGGGATCATTTCCGGTTGACGGGCCGAGCTTTCCAGGAACTTGCCGCCCAGAATGCCGAAACCCAGTGCGGTGCCGATGGCGCCCAAGCCAATCATGATGGCAGCGGCCAGTGCGGTCATGCCCTGAATCTGCGAAACGAGTGCTTCCATTGATATCTCCTAAGGATTACAGAAGGATGGTTGAGAAAACTTATTTGCGAAAATCGCGTTGAATCAGTGGTCTTCCACGGCCAGGCTCAGGTACACGATGGTCAGCATCATGAACACGAACGCTTGCAGCGTGATTACCAGGATGTGGAAGATGGCCCACGGAGCGCCCAGCAGCCACTGCATATACCACGGCAGCAGGGCAATCAGGATGAAAATCAGTTCGCCAGCGTACATGTTGCCGAACAACCGCAGTGCCAGGGAAATCGGCTTGGCAATCAGTTCGATCAGCTGGAAGATGAAGTTGATCGGGCCAACCTTCGGGCCAAACGGCGCGGAGAACAGCTCGTGCATGTAACCGCCAAAGCCCTTGGCCTTGATCGAGAAGGCAATGATCAGGATCATCACCGACAGGGACATGGCGAAAGTCGCGTTAACGTCAGCGGAAGGCACCACACGCAGATAAACGTGATGCGGGTCAGCACCCAGGGCACCGCCAATCAGTTGGGCGATGTAGGGCAGGAAATCCACCGGCAGCATGTCCATCGCGTTCATCAGGAACACCCAGCAGAACACGGTCAGCGCCAGCGGGGCCACCATGGCGCTCTTGGCATGGAAGATGTCTTTCACCTGAGTGGCCACCATGTCGACGATGATTTCCACCAGACACTGCAGACGGCCCGGCTTTTCAATGCTGAACGTGCGCACCACGCGGGCAAACACGAACAGAAAGATAAAACCCAGCAGCAGCGATACGGAGAAGGTATCGACGTTGAGCGACCAAAAACCGCCATCATGTGGCGCTTTGGCGTGAGTCAGGTGGTGCTTGATGTAGTCAGTAGCGGAGCCTGCCATAACACGTTCTCGATTTATTTAGATAGAAGGGCGATCCAATAGGCCGCCAGCGTTGCAAAAAAACTTGAAAATAACGCTAACGGCACAACATCCTTATATAGCCACAGAACCAGTACGAACATCAGTACCGTGACGGCCAGCTTGGCAGCTTCGGCCACAAAGTGAGCTGCCAGCAATCTTCCGGGTGCGCCTCGCGGTTGGCGGTAGGCGACACGAACATAAACCAGCGCTGGCACGATACCGACCAGTGCGCCCATGACGGCAGACAGGGCGGGATGCCAATCCGGCAGGCCCAGCACGGTGCAGAGGATGATAATCGGCAGCGCCAGACGAATTTGCCAGACCAGAACATTACTTACGGTATGGGCCAGTTGCTTGGGCAGCCCAAGCACGAACTCAGAGATTATACTCACAGGGCATCGCGTCCGTCAATGAATAGCGCAGTCTTATACAAGACCGGCCATGTTTTAAACATCTGAAAGGCTTGAAAATTTCACGAACGACGGCTCAGCGCGGCAATCAGCGTGTCCAACTGATCCAGTGAGGCGTACTCCACCAGCAACTTGCCGCTCCCATGCTTGCCAGGCCGGATCATCACCTTGGCCCCCACACGCTCAGAGACCTCCTCAGCCAGCCGCAATACGTCCGGATCGGCCCCGGCCTGAGGGCGAACCAGCGGGGGATGCAAGAGCTGCTGGGCGCGCTGCTCGGCATCGCGCACCGACAGACCACGTTCAGCAATGTCCTGTGCCAGGCTGACCTGCTGCATCACCGGCAGGGTGAGCAGCGCACGGGCATGACCCATGTCCAGCTTGCCATCGTTGACCAGCGCCTGCACCGGCTCAGCCAGATTGAGCAGACGCAACAGGTTACTGACGGCGCTGCGCGAGCGGCCCACCGCCGCCGCCACGGCTTCGTGGGTCATGCCAAATTCGTCAGCCAGCCGCTTCAGGCCCAGCGCTTCTTCCAGCGGATTGAGCCCTTCGCGCTGAATATTTTCAATCAGCGCCATCGCCAGCGCGGCTTCGTCCGGCACGGTGCGCACAATGGCCGCCACCTCGCTCAGGCCGGCCAGTTGGCAGGCGCGCCAGCGCCGTTCGCCGGCAATCAGCTCGTAGCGCTCGTAGCCCACCGGACGCACCACCAGTGGCTGGATCACCCCCTGGGCGCGAATCGATTCCGCCAGGGACTCCAGCGATGCCGCATCCATGCGCGTGCGTGGCTGGTATTTGCCCGGCTGAATGGCCGTCACCGGCAAGGTCTGCAGCTGATCATCGCTGTGATTGACTGCCAGCAGGGCATCCAGCCCGCGACCGAGTCCTTTGGGTTTGACCATAGTTAAGCCGTTTGCTTGGGTAAGGTGAGATGGAGCCGTCCGGCGATTTCTGCCGCCAGGGCCACGTAAGCCTTGGCCCCGCGCGAACTGCGGTCGTACACCAGCGCCGGCATGCCATAGCTGGGGGCTTCGGCCAGACGGATGTTGCGCGGGATGGCAGTATCGAACACTTTATCACGGAAGTGTTCACTCAACTGCGCTGCCACTTGCTGAGCCAGCGTGCTGCGCGGGTCGTACATGGTGCGCAGCAAGCCGAGGATGTCAATGCCGGGGTTGAGCGACGCCCGGACTTTCTTCAGGGTGTTGACCAGGTCCGACAGGCCTTCCAGCGCATAATATTCGCACTGCATCGGAATGATGATCCGGCTGGCAGCAGCCAGGCCATTCAGCGTCAGCAGATTCAGCGCTGGCGGGCAGTCCAGAATCATCAGGTCATACTCGTCGCGCACGGCGGCCAGCGCATCTTTCAGGCGCTGTTCGCGGCGCGGGGCCGACACCAGCTCGACTTCGGCACCGCCCAGTTCGCGGTTGGCCGGCAGCACGTCATAGCCGCCAGACTCCGACCGGCAGCGAATGGCTTCCAGGCTGGCCTCGCCCAGCAGCAGGCTGTACAGGCCGCCGCCAGGCAGCCGGGACTTGTCCACGCCGCTGCCCATGGTGGCGTTGGCTTGCGGATCGAGGTCCACCACCAGCACACGCAGGCCCAGGGCAGCAAAACTGGCGGCCAGGTTGACCACGGTGGTGGTTTTGCCGACGCCGCCTTTTTGGTTGGTGATCGCAATAACCGTTGCCATGCCGGACTTCCTTATGGGTTATGCACGCGCCAGGGTCACCAGATGCCGTTCCGCATCCAGCCCTGGCACCTTGAGTTCCTGCACCGACACCACACGGATGTCCTCGGGCAGCTGGGCAATTTCCTCGTAAGGATACACGCCTTTCAGGGCGGCCCACACGCCACCTTCGGCCAGCAGTGGCCGGGTCAGCCGCACAAACTCGGCCAGTTCGGCAAATGCCCGCGAGGTGATCACGTCAAACAGCGCGTTGACCTGCAGCGCTTCGGCGCGCTCGCACTGCACGTCCACATTGTCCAGCCCCAGCTCAATCACCGCCTGACGCAGGAAGGTGGTTTTTTTGTGGTTGGCGTCCAGCAGGGTCAGTTGCCAGTCCGGGCGGGCAATGGCAAACAGCATGCCGGGCATGCCGCCGCCGGAGCCCACGTCCAGCACCCGCCCACCCCGGACATGCGGCAAGGCGCTCAGGCTGTCGAGCACATGGTAGGCCACCATGCGCTCGGTTTCGCGCACGGCGGTCAGGTTATAGGTTTTGTTCCACTTGTCCAGCAGGGCCAGATACTGATTCAGCCGGGCCACCTGTTCAGCGGAAAAATCCAGGCCCAGCACTGCCAGGCCGTGTTCGAGTTCTTGTTCAAGCGTCATGGGAAGTCTTTCGGGCCTCAGCGTGGGCGCGTTTCAGATACACCAGCAGCAGCGACACCGCCGCCGGGGTCATGCCGGACAGGCGCGATGCCTGACCCAGGGTTTCCGGGCGATGCTGCGTCAGTTTTTGTTGCACTTCTTTAGATAAGCCAGGCACCTGCGCGTAGTCCATCGCGGCGGGCAGCAATACGGTTTCGATCTGGTCGCGGCGGGCGTTTTCTTCAGCCTGACGGTCAATATAGCCTTGGTATTTGACCTGAATTTCCACCTGCTCGGCAACCTCCGCCGGCGCGGCTTCTGCGCCAAAACCAGGCAGGGTGGCCAGACTGGCGTAATCCACTCCAGGACGGCGCAGCAAATCCTGCAGGCTGTATTCGCGTTCGATGCCCTTGCCCAGCACCCGCTCGGCGTCGGCAGCGGCCAGCACGCGCGGATTCACCCAGGTGGTGCGCAAGCGCTCCAGCTCAGCGGCCACCGCGTCGCGCTTGCGGCTGAACACCGCCCACTGCGCATCGCCCACCACCCCCAACTGGCGGCCCATATCCGTCAGGCGCAAGTCGGCGTTGTCCTCGCGCAATTGCAGGCGAAACTCGGCGCGGCTGGTGAACATCCGGTACGGCTCGGTCACCCCACGGGTAATCAGATCATCCACCAGCACCCCCAGATAGGCCTGGTCACGGCCAGGGCACCAGCTGTCACGCTCCTGCACCAGCAGCCCGGCGTTGATCCCGGCCAGACAGCCTTGTGCCGCCGCTTCTTCGTAACCAGTGGTGCCGTTGATCTGGCCGGCAAAGAACAGCCCGGCAATATGCTTGCTTTCCAGGCTGGACTTCAGAGCACGCGGGTCAAAGTAATCGTATTCGATGGCGTAGCCAGGGCGCAGGATATGCACATTTTCCAGCCCGCGCATGCTGCGCACTGCCGCCAGCTGGATATCGAACGGCAGACTGGTGGAAATGCCGTTCGGGTAGATTTCGTGGGTGTCCAGCCCTTCCGGCTCGAGAAAAATCTGGTGACTGTCACGGTCGGCAAAACGGTTGATCTTGTCTTCGATCGACGGACAATAGCGCGGACCAACGCCTTCGATTACCCCGGTAAACATCGGTGAGCGGTCAAAGCCGGAGCGGATGATGTCGTGGGTCTGGGTATTGGTGTGGGTGATCCAGCACGGCAGCTGACGCGGGTGCATATCGCGCGAGCCGCGCACCGAAAACACCGGGCGCGGGTCATCGCCCGGCTGCACTTCCAGCTGGTCAAAGCGGATGGTACGTCCGTCCAGACGCGGCGGCGTGCCGGTTTTCAGCCGGCCCACCGGCAAGGCCAGCTCGCGCAGGCGCGCGCCCAGCGTCAGCGCCGCCGGGTCGCCGGCGCGGCCGCCCACGTAGTGTTCCAGGCCAATATGAATTTTGCCGGACAAAAAGGTCCCGGCGGTCAGCACCACCGAACGGGCGCGAAAAGTGATGCCGGCCTGGGTGATCACCCCGGCCACCCGGTCGCCGTCCAGCAACAAGTCATCCACCGCCTGCTGAAACAGCAAGAGATTGTCCTGGTTTTCCAGCATATGGCGGATGGCCGCCTTGTAGCGCACCCGGTCGGCCTGGGCGCGGGTGGCGCGCACCGCCGGGCCTTTCGAGCTGTTCAGCGTGCGAAACTGGATGCCGCCGATGTCGGTGGCCAGCGCCATGGCGCCGCCCAGCGCATCCACCTCGCGCACCAGATGCCCCTTGCCGATGCCGCCAATCGACGGATTGCACGACATCTGGCCCAGCGTTTCAATATTGTGGCTAAGCAGCAGGGTAGACCGGCCCATGCGGGCGGCTGCCAGTGCAGCTTCGGTGCCGGCGTGGCCGCCGCCAACAACAATCACGTCAAACTGAGTGGGGTAGATCATTGCGCCCTCACCGGCAGAAAAATATTCACAAACAGGGGGCAATATTGTATGCGAAAACCGTTCTCGATGTAAGTTGTTGATTTCCCAACAGCCAGCCATTTTCCTGCCTGGGCTTCCCCGGCGACACGATTCCTTCATGTCGATGTCAAACCGCTGTCATCGCCCGATTGCACACTGAGCGTCAACCATGATCGGGAGAAAAACATGCTGCAAGAACGACTTGCCCGTGCCCCGCGCGCGGCGCGCCTCACCGTGCGCCTGGCACAAAGCGCCGACGAAGTGCGCCAGGCGCAAAAGCTGCGCTACCGCATTTTTGGCGAAGAAATGGGTGCCCGGCTGGCTTCGGCGGAAATGGGCATTGACTGCGACGACTACGACGAACTGTGCGATCACCTGATCGTGCTCAACCAGGCCAGCGGCGAAGTGATCGGCACCTACCGCATGCTCAGCCCGGACAACGCCCGCCGTGCGCCGCAACTGTATTCCGAACATGAGTTTGACCTGTCGCGGCTGACGCATGTGCGCGACCGCCTGGTAGAAGTGGGCCGCTCCTGTGTTCACCCCGATTACCGCACGGGCGGCACTATTGCCCTGCTGTGGTCGGGCCTGGCCCAGTATGTGCGCGAACAGAATGCCGAATACCTGGCCGGCTGCGCCAGCGTCAGCCTGAACGACGGTGGCCATCAGGCCGCCAGCCTGTATCGCAAGCTGGAGGCCACCCACCTGGCCCCGACCGACTGGCGGGTGTTTCCGCACCTGCCGCTGCCACTGGCCGAGCTGAGCGATACCGTCGATGTGGCGATTCCGGCGCTGATCAAGGGCTATTTGCGCGCCGGCTCGTTTGTTTGCGGCGAACCGGCCTGGGACCCTGATTTCAACTGCGCTGATTTTTTCATGCTGCTGCCGATGGGACGGGTGACCGACCGGTATAACAAGCATTTTGTGGCCGAGCATTAACTCCCCCGGCCAAGCCGGGAGCCTTCATGCATGTTGCGCGCCGCTCAACGCGGCTGAACGGGGACGCTCACGCGGCCCCGCTTTCTTGGTGCCACGGCACCGCATCGCTTACCTCAGCTTCCGCTGCGCCAGCTGTCGAAACACGCCTCCCAAGTGCCTGCGCCGGCTTGCGTACCACGCTTTTCTTCGGCACGCCGGCATGAGCCCCACAGGGCACGCTCCCTGGCTGCGGCTCAGGTTCATTTGAGGGCGCGGGTGAAGTTTTACGGTTGCCAGCCCGTCTTCAGCCGTCGGTACAGCGTGCGTTCGCTGATGCCCAGTTGCGTGGCCAGCGCCTTGCGGCTGGCTGGGCTATTTGCTGGCGCGGTGGCAACCGGGAGCGTGGCGGCGGGTACCAGCCAGGGGCTGTCCAGCGGGTCGTCCAGGTGCTGAGGCTCGATTTGTGCGCCATCGCACAGCAGGCTGGCGCGCTCCAGCAGGTTGCGCAGTTCGCGCACATTGCCCGGAAACGGCATGCCGGCCAGCCGGGCCAGCGCGGTCGGGCTCAGGCGCAGCCCACGACCGGGTGCGACGCGCTCCAGCAACGCTTCGGTCAGCGCCGGGATGTCCTCGCGCCGGGCACGCAAGGGTGGCAGGGCAATCGGAAAGGTGTTCAGCCGGAAGAACAAATCCTGACGAAAGCGCCCGTCCGCCACCATCTGCCGCAATGGCCGGTGGGTGGCGGAGATCACCCGCACATCAGCGTGGCGTGGCTCAACCGAGCCAACTCGACGAAAAGCGCCGGTTTCCAGCAGGCGCAGCAGCTTGACCTGCAAGGTCAGCGGAATATCCCCCACTTCATCCAGAAACAGCGTGCCGCCCTGAGCCGCTTCGATCAGCCCGATCTGGCGGCTGACCGCACCGGTGAAGGCACCGCGCTCGTGGCCAAACAGCGCGCTCTCGAACAGGGTTTCCGGCAGGCCGGAACAATCCACCACCACAAAGGGCCGGTTGGCGCGCTTGCTGGCGCGGTGTATCGCCTGCGCCACCAGCTCCTTGCCTGAACCCGATTCGCCTTGCAGCAACACAGTGGCGTCTGACGGTGCCACCCGGCTGATCTGCTCCAGCATGCGCACAAACGTTGGTGCCCGGCCAATCAGGCCGTCGTCGCCATGGCGACGGGCGCTGGGCAACGGCGTCATGCGCTCGACAAACCAGCTGATTTCGCCATGGGCATTGCGCAGCGGAATCAGCTCGATATCGACGTATTCCTCGCCATGCGGGGTGTGATGCAGATGCAGCACGCGCTCGCGCTGGCCGGATTGCCGGCTGCGCGCCAACGGACAGCTTTCGCCGGATTCATCACACGGTGCGTCGTAGTGATGCGAGATGTGATAGCAGGTTTGCCCAAGCAGTGCGCGCCCACTGCCGTGTGAATCGCGATAGGCGCGGTTGGCGAACACGATGCGGTAATCCGGGGTGAACAGGATGTGCGGCTCGGGCAGTTGCTCCAGCAGCGAGCGCAGCTCAGCCGGGATGGCGGGCAGGCTCATGGCATCTCCGGCACGGCAGGCTTGCGACGATATGCCGCATCGGCAGCAGCGTTGGCACGCGCTAAAGCGTCGAGACTGTCAGCATTAACTGCCATTCTGACACTGACAAAGCTGCCAAACTGCCAGCCTTCCGATAGGCAAAAACACGTAATCATTTGAATTTCATGGATTTTCATCATTGGCACGGAAGTTGATAAAGCCTGGAGTCATCAGGAGGAGCCATGTTCCGTTCCCATCTTTCCCCGCTGGCCCGCCATCTGTGGTGGATTGTGCTGGCCAAGCTGTGTGTGTTGTGCGTGCTGTGGTGGGTATTCATCCGCCCCGAGCGGGTCAGCGTGGACGACACACGCATGGCCGGGCGGCTGGCTGCACCGCCCGTTGCTGTTTATACGAAAGGATCTGCACATGAGCATTGACCATGTGGTGGACGTGTCACGGCTGCAATTTGCCGTGACCGCACTTTACCACTTTCTGTTTGTTCCGCTGACGCTGGGCATGACCTGGCTGCTGGTGATCATGGAGGCCACCTATGTGATGACCGGCAAGCAGGTGTACCAAGACATGACCCGCTTCTGGGGCAAGCTGTTCGGCATCAATTTTGCGCTGGGGGTGACCACCGGCATCACCATGGAATTCCAGTTTGGTACCAACTGGGCGTATTACTCGCACTATGTGGGCGATATCTTTGGCGCGCCGCTGGCCATCGAAGGGCTGATGGCGTTTTTTCTGGAATCCACCTTCATTGGCCTGTTCTTTTTTGGCTGGGACCGCTTGTCGCGCCGCCAGCATTTGCTGGTGACGCTGCTGATGGCGGTGGGCACCAATCTGTCGGCCTTGTGGATTCTGATTGCCAATAGCTGGATGCAGAATCCGGTGGGAGCCGAGTTCAGCTATCACACCATGCGCATGGAAATGACCGACTTCTGGGCGGTGGTGTTCAACCCCGACGCCCAGGCCAAGTTCGTGCATACCGTGTCGGCGGGCTATGTCACCGGGGCGATGTTCGTGCTGTCGATTTCCAGCTGGTATCTGCTGCGCGGGCGCGATGTCGAATTTGCCGGCAAGAGCTTTCGCATTGCCGCTGCATTTGGCTTTGCCAGCGTGTGCTCGGTGATCGTGCTGGGGGACGAATCCGGCTACACCGTGGGCGAGGCGCAGCAAACCAAGCTGGCCGCCATGGAAGCAATGTGGCACACCGAGCCGGCACCCGCGCCGTTCAATGTGCTGGCCTGGCCAAATGAAACCACCATGCAGAACGACTGGCAGGTGCAGATTCCCTGGCTGATGGGCCTGATCGGCACCCGCACGCTCAGCCAGCAAATCCCCGGCATTCACGACATCATCGCCGTCAATCGCGCACGGATTGTTTCTGGCGCGCAGGCAGTGACCGCGTTGGCCCGGCTGCGTCAGCAACGCAATGACGCCATGGCACTGGCGCGCTTTGACGCCCACAAGGCGGATCTGGGCTTTGGCCTGCTGCTGAAAAAATACACCGACGATGTCAGCACCGCCACGCCGGCGATGATCGACGCCGCCGCGCGCGACACCATTCCGAAAGTGGCACCGATGTTCTGGAGCTTCCGACTGATGGTGGCGCTGGGCATGGCCATGCTGGTGCTGTTTGGCCTGGCACTGTGGGCGTCGGTGAAAGGCGATTTTGCCCGCCGTCCGCGCCTGCTCAAGGCGGCGCTGTACTGCCTGCCCATGCCCTGGCTGGCGTGCGAGCTGGGCTGGTTTGTCGCGGAATATGGCCGCCAGCCGTGGACCATCTACGGCGTGCTGCCCACGCATTTGTCGGTGTCCACCTTGTCGGTGGAATCCCTGTACGGCTCGCTGGCCGGTTTCATCGGCTTTTATACCGTGCTGCTGTGCGTGGAAATGTACCTGATGGTGCGCTTTGCCCGTCAGGGCCCGGGCAGCCTGGGCACCGGCCACTACGCCGGCGACAGCACCCAGCCCCATCTTGCCCACTGAAGCCAACGCAAAGGAACCGTGATGCTGGAATATGCAACCTTGAAACTGATCTGGTGGGGGCTGGTTGGCGTGTTGCTGATCGGCTTTGCCATCATGGATGGCCACGACATGGGCGTGGGCACGCTGCTGCCCTTTGTTGGCCGCGACGATATCGAGCGTCGGGTGGTGATCAACACCGTCGGCCCGCACTGGGACGGCAATCAGGTGTGGTTCATCACCGCCGGCGGGGCGATTTTTGCTGCCTGGCCGCTGGTGTATGCCACGGCGTTTTCTGGATTCTACTGGGCCATGCTGGCAGTGCTGTGGGCGCTGTTCTTCCGCCCGGTGGGGTTTGATTACCGCAGCAAGATTCATCATCCGCGCTGGCGGCAGCTGTGGGACTGGGGGCTGTTCATTGGTGGGGCCGTGCCGCCGCTGATTTTTGGCGTGGCGTTTGGCAATCTGCTGCAGGGCGTGCCGTTTTACTTCCGCCCGGATCTGGTGTCGGTGTATCAGGGCAGCTTCTGGGCCTTGCTCAATCCGTTTGCCCTGCTGTGCGGCGTGGTGTCCAGTGCCATGGTCACCGCACATGGTGCGATTTACCTGATGCACCGCACCGAAGGCGAGATCCAGCGCCGCGCCGGGCGCTGGCTGAACGCTTGCCTGGCAGTGGCGGCACTGGCTTTCACCGTGGCGGGCCTGTGGCTGGCGCGCAGCATCGACGGCTATGTGATCACCTCTGCCGTGGCGGCCAATGCCCTGCCCGACCCGCTGGCCAAGGAAGTCAGCCGTCAGGCCGGTGCCTGGCTGGCCAATTACCAGCGCTGGCCGTGGACCTGGGGGCTGCCGCTGGCGGCCTATCTGGGCTGGCTGGCTACCGCCTGGCTGGCGCGCGCGGGCCGCACCTTTGCCGGCTTCTGGGCCTCGGCACTGGCGCTCAGCGGGGTGATTGCCACCGCCGGAACATCGATGTTTCCATTCATCATGCCGTCCAGCAGCCATCCGGCCTCCAGTCTGACGGTATGGGACAGCGCCTCCAGCCAGCTGACGCTGGGGTTGATGCTGGGAGCCACGGTGATTTTCATGCCCTTGATCATTTTTTACACCCGCTGGGCCTACCAGGTGATGGCCGGCAAGGTCACGGCAGAGTACATCCGTGAACACAGCCACAGCGCCTATTGAGTCGGGCCATCACAGCAGAAAGGATATGGCGCACATGCACATCGCCATTTGTTGTCAGAACGGTCGGGAAGTCAGCGCCCATCCGGGCAAATGCACCCGCTTTATTCTGCTGGACACCGACAGCGACCAGGCGCAGTGGCTGACACTGTCGGCCAACGCCATGCTGCGTCTGGCCACGCTGGACACTCATCCACTGCGCCGCTGCCAGGCGGTGCTGGCCCGCGATGGCGGTGCCGACCTGGCCCAACGACTGGCGGCGGTGGGGGTGACGCTGGCGCTGACGACGCAGGCCGAGCCAGGTGTGGCCGTGGCCGCGTATCTGGCTGGCGACAGCCTGCCGGCCTTGCGCGCCGGCAAGGGGGTGTGCACGCCAGCCTGAACCTTAGCGCGGCGGACAAAACCCTCCTGGCGTGCTGGTGTGACCGTACCGTCTGCGGTCGCCTCGCCAGAAGCGCTACGCTGAGCATTGCAAGTCGTACTTGAGAATCTTCCAGAAAGGACATGATCATGTGGTATTTCGCCTGGGTACTGGGGCTCGGCTTTGCCGTGCTGCTGGCCATTCTCAACGCCATGTGGGGCGAATACGCCCCCAATCGTCAGGGCGGTGGCGATGAAGGCCCGGCCTGACTCGGCCCGACCGCACGCGGCCTTACTGATGCTGGCGGTGGCACTGATGCTGGGGCTGACGCTGGCCCCCCGGCTGTTGCGCCAGGCGGATGGCAGCGCCGACACTTTAACTGCACTGTGGCTGTGCTGGGCAATGTGCGCTGGCTTTGTGCGCGGCGTGGGCTTTGTCCCGTCCAGCCGACCGCTACGCTGGCTACTGGGTGCGCCAGCCTGTGGGCTGGCATTGGCGCTGGCAGCCTGGCGCGTGCTCTGAACCTTGCATTGCCATGGCCCCGCCCGCCCCCGACGGTGCGCCAGGGTTTCTCCGCTGCCGGCGCTTGCGCCGGCATTTTCTTGCCGAAGTGCCAAATGCACCCAGCCATGGCAGGCGACGCTTGCTCTGGCCGCCGGCTCCCGTAACAATACGCCATGCATTCCACTTACTCCTTGCAGCCCATCGGCATCCTGCACAGCCCCTACCGGGAAAAATTTGGCATCCCACGCCAGCCGGGACTGGCCCTGCATGCGCTGGCCAGCGTGACCCTGCTGCCGCCGTACAATCAGATTGACAGCGTGCGTGGCCTGGACAGCTTTTCTCATGTCTGGCTGATTTTTGCCTTCCACCAAACCGCCGGACACGGCTGGCGGCCCACCGTGCGGCCGCCCCGGCTGGGCGGCAATGCCAGAGTGGGTGTTTTTGCCAGCCGCTCCACCTTCCGCCCCAACCCACTCGGGCTGAGCGTGGCCGAACTGCTCGGCATCGACAGCGAACATGGCGTGGTGCTGCGCCTGCGCGGCGTGGACCTGCTCGACGGCACGCCCATTCTCGATATCAAGCCCTATATCCCGTTTGTGGACAGCCAGCCACAGGCGCGCGGCGGCTTTGTTGATGGCCCGCCGGCCACGCTGGCAGTGGAATGGAGCGCCGCCGCCGCTGCCGCCGTGCAGCGTCATCAAGCCCAGCACCCCGAACTGGCAGCGTTGATTGAAGAAGTGCTGGCGCAAGACCCGCGCCCGGCCTACCAGGACAATCCGGCGCGCGAATACGGCGTGCACCTCTATAATTACAATATCCGCTTCCGGATTGACGGGCAGCGCGCTTACGTACTTGATGTGATCGACACCTGCCCCCATGTGCAAGGAACCCCGGCAGGCTGATCTTGTCCAAGCCGGTAGCCAGCCCCTCTTGGCAGCCGGCCCGCCGGCCTACCCCGCATGACCTTATATTTAGGAGACTTCGCATACCATGGCCCACACTGCCAAACATCTCGTCCTGACCCTGGCCACGGCAGCCTTGTTTACTGCACCGTTTGCCGACGCTGCCAAGTTTGGCGGTGGCAAATCCAGCGGCATGCAACGCTCCACCCCGTCCAAGAGCCAATCCTATAACGCCACCCCGGCCCAGCAAGCGCCGGCAGCGCCGATGTACGGCAAGACCGCGCCCAATAGCGCGCCGCAGCAACGTTCGGGGCCAGGCATTGGTACCGCTGTTGCCGCTGGCGTCGCCGGTGCCGCAGCAGGCTATATGCTGGGCTCGGCCATGAGCGACAACCCAGCGCCAGCCGCTGCCGCCAATGGTGCAGCAGCACCGCAAGCCGCAGGCGCGCCAATGCCGGCCCAACAAGCCCAGGCACTGACCGGTGCCGCGCCGGCAGCGCCGGCCAGCAGTGGCATGCCGTGGGGCACGCTGTTGCTGCTGGCCGCCCTGCTGGGTGGTGGCCTGTGGTGGATGATGCGGCGCAAGGCCACCCCGGCGCTGGGTCGTGGCGGCAAGTCGTCTGGCCAGAGCGCCCGCGACAGCCTGCTGAACAACAATAACAGCCTGCGCAATGGCCCAAGCAACAGCAACCCGCCAGCACCGGGCACGGGCGGTGGTCTGTTTGACCAGTTCAGTCCGGCCCAACCGGCGGCACCGCTGGCCAATGGCCGCCTGCCGGACGGCACCGAAGTGCCGCACTTCCTGCGTCAGGCCAAAGCCACCTTCATGCACCTGCAAAGCATGAACAACCCGGCCAATGTGGGTGAAGTGGCCAAATACCTGACCCCGGAAATGTTTGCTGCGGTCAAGGCGGAAGTTACCCACAACAGCGAAGTGGCCGATTTTCCGACGCTGAACTGCGACCTGCTGGAAGCAGTGGAAGAAAATGGCCGCTATATCGCCAGCGTGCATTTCCATGGCATGGTCAGCGAATCGGTCAATGCCCCGATCACCCCGTTCTCGGAAGTCTGGCACTACGTCAAGGGCCACGACACCGACAACAAGTGGCTGGTGGCCGGGATTCAGCAGCAGTAAGCCGGATGTGCTGCACGCCGTGAAAAAGGCCCGCCCTGTGCGGGCCTTTTTTGGTGCAAGACGAGACAAAACCATGCACAATTGCGCCGCTTGTGCGGCAGACTGGCGCAAACCAACCATCCTGGCCGCGATTCCGGCAGATTCTGCCCCATCAGAAACAACTGGCATGACATTTGCTGCAAGAACACACCCTGGCCCTCGACCTCTCCACGCCTGACCCTGCCACCATGAACGCACATCTTGCTCCCCCTTGCCTGCCATTATCGGCCCCTGCGCCGGCGGGATTGGTGTGCAGTTCGCATTTTCAGCCCATTTACAGCCTGGCGCACCGCCGGCTGATTGGCGTGGAAGGCCTGTTGCGGGCACATGACCCTCAGGGTCAGCCCTTGTCGCCGGCAGACCTGTTTGCCCCGCATATGCCCTTGAACCAGCGCACGGCGCTGGACCGTCACGCCCGTGCGCTGCATGTGGCCCACTATGCCCGGCTGGGGCTGAACAACAGCTGGCTGTTCCTCAATGCCGACGCCGAAGGGTTCTTGCTTGACCCGCAGGCGGTTGACCGCTTTCCCGACTGGCTGGCCGCCCACGGCCTGACGCCAGACTGTGTGGTGCTGGAAGTGCTGGAGCACCGGATTGACGACCTGGATGCGCTGGTGGCAGCGCTGCAGCAGCTCAAGCAGCAAGGCTGCGTGATCGCGGTGGATGACTTTGGTGCCGGCCACGCCAATATCGACCGGCTGTGGCGGCTGGAGCCCGACATCGTCAAGCTCGACCGCTCGCTGCTGCGCGACGCCAGCCAGACCCGCCAGGCGCGCGCACTGTATCCCCGGCTGGTGGCCATGCTGCAGGAAATCGGCGCACTGGTAGTGGCAGAGGGCGTGGAAACCGAACGGGAAGGGGTGATTGCGCTGGAATCGCAGGCAGATTTTGTCCAGGGCTATTACTTTGCCCGCCCGGCCCCGCAATTGCCGGACAGCCTGCAGGTGCTGCCGGTGCTGGATACCCTGTGGCATGATTTTGAAGTGCGCGAACAGGCGCGCCGGCAGAACGCCGCCGCCGTCTACCGCAGTGTCCACGCTGCCTTTCGCCAGTGCGCCAATGCGCTGGCGGCAGGCATTCCCCTGGCGGAAGCCAGCATCATGCTGCGCCAGCATCCGGATGTGCTGCGCTGCTTCTTGCTGAATCAGTTTGGCGAGCAGGTTGGCGACAATATCGGGGCCTACAGCGCCAGCAGCCTGCGCCGCTTTGCGCCGCTGGCCGACGCCAAGGGCGCACGCTGGTCACGCCGGCCTTATTTTCGCAGCGCGCTGGAGCAACCAGGCCGGGTGCAACTGACCCAGCCGTACCTGTCGGTCACCGAGCCGGTATCGTGCGTCACCATGTCGCTGGCGCTGGAAGTGCATGAGCGGGTGCATGTGCTGTGCACCGACCTGCACTGGCACGAACGGGTCAGCCTGCCGCCAGCCTGAGCGGCGCACGCTTTATTCGCGGCGTTCGTTCAGGTATTCGTACAAGGTCACCACTTTTTGCACGCCAGATGTCTCGCTGGCCAGACGGGCCGCTTCTTCGCCCTCGACATCCGACACCAATCCCAGCAAATACACCTCGCCGCGCTCAACCACCACCTTGAAATGGTTGGACGAGAAGTTCTTGCCTTCCAGCAGACGGGCGCGCACCTTGGTGCTCAGGCCGCTGTCGTTCAGCCGGTTGCCCAGGGTGGAGTTGGGTGCAATCACCAGGTAGTTGTGCAGCTTGCGCACACCCGGCAACGCGCGGGCCGTAAAGTCGGCCTGGGCGCGGGCCTGTTCGTCTGGCACTTCGCCGGTCAGCAGGATGGCCCGATTGAACGCAGTCACATTGACATGCGCGCCCGGTGTCTTGCTGCTGATCTGCGAGGCCAGCTTGACTTCAAAGGTTTGGTCATCGGTGTAAGAACCGGTGGTGCGCCGGTCATTGCCCACCCACAGCGCGGCCC
>Ga0209599_10000029_pt1 | contig 109231 bp, 89 predicted proteins | sample Shrwel_input2_FT_FD_187534 | JGI IMG/M metagenome (GOLD analysis project Ga0209599, IMG submission 187534) | Subsurface microbial communities from deep shales in Ohio, USA - Utica-3 well 1 S input2 FT (SPAdes) (version 2) ...
CCACAAGCCGTTAATACATCTTCACCCATCAATCCTGATGGACAAATAAATGTCAGTGCCTGAGCATAAGACTGTAATAATTTTAAGGTTTCATAACTGCGTTGGTAGGCTTTGGACTCGCTAGCAGACAACACAAGAGAAGGCAGCCCATCGCTACCTTTTAATGCTCGCGCACCACCTAAGCCAGCCATTGGATTTATAAGTACGCCTATACGTAACGAATGCAAGCAAGAATTATTCTCATGTTTCATAGTTGGTTACAGATTCGATTAAGTTTAACGATACACAAGGCGATTGCTTTCCTATACTGACCACATCAAGAAGCGATTACCCATCGGCTAGATTAGAGAGAGATTATTATGCAAGTCGTCGAAATGAACAGAAAATATGATAACAATTTGTTTGACCTGCAAGCGTTTCATGGTGCTGCCCTCGTTGATGAGCAAGGCCGTGAGATCCCAATCACTGAAGAAATGATCTCTAATGCCTGCGAAGAATTAATGAAGTTGTGGCACTTCCCGATGAAAAAAGCCGCTTAATCGGATTATACGCGTTCTCCACCTAACTCTCTCTAGGTGTGCATAGAAAACCCTGCTTTTTTAAGTGGGGTTTTTTATGCTTTAATAATATACAATTGTCCTTTATATGTTACATTTACCTAATCAACGAATTCTTAACTTAAAAAACGAGATCACTTTACTATGCTCGCTAAACTTCTTGCCCAAACATTTTTTACCGTGAGTGGTTGGACATTTAAAAATAATATGCCTGCCGACATTAAACAATGTGTGATGATTGCTGCACCACATACCAGTAATTGGGATGCACCCTATACCCGTTTTGCCTTCGTGCTAATGGGTATTCCTGTCAAAATCACCATTAAAGACAGTTGGATGCGTTTTCCTTATGGCCCGTTGATTCGTTATTTAGGCGGTATTGGCATTAACCGTCGCCCGAGAAAAGAAGGCGAAGAACGCGAAAGCATGGTGCAATTGATGGCCGATTTGTTTAAAGATAATGAAAATTTGGTCATGCTGATTACCCCAGAAGGTACTCGTTCTTTACGTACACAATGGAAAACAGGTTTTTATCATATTGCTGTATTAGCCAATGTCCCAATTGCTTTAGGTTATTGCGACTATGCCAAAAAAGAAGTGGGTGTTGCCAAGCTCGTTTATCCGAGTGGTGACATCCACAAAGACATGAAAGAAATTATGGCTTTTTATAAAGGTATCACGCCGCACACGCCAAATAACTTTAGTGTTGATGTTGATTATGATGCGTAATCGCAAATAATCAGGGCGGGTTTAAAACCCGCCCTTCTCAATTACTTCAAACTCGAACTATTTCTCGTCAAAAACTTCCAACACAGCCGTTTAATATCATCCAAGTAAGTATAAACGACAGGCACGACAATTAACGTCAGTAAGGTTGAAGTAATCACACCACCGATAATCGCGTGAGCCATTGGCGCACGTTGTTCACCACCATCACCCAAACCTAATGCTAAGGGCATCATTCCCATCACCATTGCCATTGTGGTCATTAAAATCGGACGTAAACGGGTGCGGCCAGCCATTAAAATGGCATGAGTACGGTCTTCGCCACGTGCCAACGCTTCTTTAATGAAGTCAATCAACAAGATAGCGTTTTTCGTCACCAAGCCCATCAACATAATAATACCGATGATCGAAAACAAGTTGAGTGTACTTTGAAAGACAAACAACGCTAAAAACACGCCAATTAACGATAACGGCAAAGAAGTCATAATGGCGACAGGATACAAGAAGCTATTAAATTGCGAACCTAAGAGCATATAAATAAAGATAATAGCCAACATTAAGGCACTGGCGGCATAACCTGCCGATTCAGCCATATCTTTATTCGCACCTTCGGTTTCAAAGTGATAGCCCATGGGTAATTTAATGCTGTCCTGTAGCTTTTTGACATCAACGCCAATATCACCTGCGGGACGACCACTGGTATTGGCTTGAATCAACACTTCTCGTGATAAATTACGACGGTTAATTTGTGCCGCACCTTCACTTTGCTCAAAAGTCGCGACTTGACCTAAAGGAATCATGTACGGGGCATCGGTGGCTTTGTCTTTATGACTACTAGCAAAACTCAAGCCACTTAAATCACTGATTTCACGACGATCACTGTCAGGTAAACGTACACGAACATCGTAGTTTTCACCTTGACTGTCTTGCCATGTGGTAACGGCTTCACCCGCCAATAAAGGACGTAAAGCTTGACCAATCGAAGCAACACTTAATCCCGCATCACTGGCGGCTTCACGGTTTAACTGCACCGCCACCGTTGATTTATTATCTTTCAATGACGATTCAATATCGACTAGGCCATCAATTTTGTGCATACCATCGGAGATTTCTTTAGAAATGCGTTGCAATTCTTTCAAATCCGAACCTTGCACACTAAGCATAATCGGCTTCATGCCACCCGATACCGATTCCGTCGCTGCCGCAACAGAGGTTATGGTAATGCCTGCAATTTGGCTCAAACGTTGGCGAAAGACATTGGTTAATGCTTTTTGACTTTGTGTCCGCTCTTTTTTAGGTTTCAATAGCACACGAATCGTCGCACGATTACGGCCAGGGTCTGAACTGGTATTAAGCGTGGCATAGGTGCTAATGACTTCAGGATAGGTGCGGACAATGGCTTCGGCTTGATGCACTTTACCTAGCGTATATTCAAGCGAAGCATCAACAGGCGTTTCAAATTTCACGCCAATTTCGCTTAAATCAGGTTCAGGCACAAACTCTTTACCAATTAAACTGGATAAAGAAAAAGCACCAAATAAACTAGCCACGGCAATCATTAACGTAATACGACGATGACGTAATGCCCAACCAATCAACGCAACATAAACATCACCAAGCTTATCTAAACAACCCGAAAACCAATCCAAAAATGCGCCAAAACCACGACGTTTTTCGCCATGTTTATGTTTATCAGGCCACACCGACGACAGCATCGGGTCTAAGGTAAAGCTGACAAACATCGACAACAACACGGCTGAACTGACCGTCACGCCAAACTGATAAAAGAAACGACCAATAATACCGCCCATAAACGCAACGGGTAAAAACACCGCAATAATGGTTAAGGTGGTGGCAATCACCGCCATCCCAATTTCGGAGGTACCATCTAATGCCGCCTGATAATGACTCTTGCCCATTGCCGCATGACGAACAATGTTTTCACGGACGACAATGGCATCATCGACCAACAAACCAATACATAAGGACAGAGCCATTAACGTCATTAAATTCAGGGTAAAGCCAAAGACATACAGCGCAAAAATTGTGCCTAACAACGAAATCGGCAAGGTCAAACCCGTAATGACGGTGCTGCGCCATGACCCCAAAAACAACAAGACAATCAAAATAGCTAATACTGCGCCTTCTAACAGTGTTGTTTGCACATCCGCCAACGAATTACGAATAGATTTAGAACTATCCGCCACCACCGTCATGCTGACACCTGCGGGCAGTTGCGGACGAATTTCGGCTAATACTTCATTGGCTTTATTGACGACATCAATGACGTTTGCGCCTGAGCTTTTAATGACATCTAAAGAAACTGCCGCTTGACCGTTAATCAGCGCGGCAGATTCTAAATCTTGTTCACTATCGACAATATCGGCGACTTGTTCTAAATAAATCGGCACACCTAAACGACGGGCAACAATCAAACGTTTAAATTGTTCAGGCTGCGCTAGACGACCTTTAATTTGTACAACTTGCTCTTGATTGCCTGATTTAATCGTCCCTGAAGGTAATTCTGAGTTTTCCGCTTTTAATACCCGTAGCACTTCATCCATACCGACACTATAGGCTTTCAGTGCTTCTGGTTTTAGGCTGATACGGACTTCGCGTTTGACTGCGCCTAGAATTTCGACTTTACCGACACCTGAAACTGTTTGTAGGCGTTTACTGATTTTTTGGTCGATATAAGTGCTTAACTCGCGCATTGGCAAGGTGGTAGAAGTAAACGCTAAGGATAAAACAGGCGTTGAACCAGGGTTATATTTTTCAATAATCGGGTCTTTGATTTCATCACGAAACGTCGTTTTTAATACTGCAATTTTGTCGCGTACATCTTGTACCGCCACAGGGACAGGTACACTCAAATAAAATTCAATGGCAATAAATGAACGACCTTCGTATGAGGTAGAAATAACGCGTTTTACCCCTGAAATGGTATTAACAGCATCTTCAATCTTACGAGTAATGTCTGATTCGACGACTTCGGGTGATGCCCCTGGATAACTGGTATTAACAATGACAAAGGGGAATTCGACGTTGGGAAACTCCTCAACGCTTAAATCTTTGTAGGCAAATAAACCTAAAACCATCAGCGCGAACATCATCATCGCGGCAAAGACAGGATTTTGAACACTAATGCGGGTCAGCCACATAATTGCTTACTCCGCCATCTTAATCGGCATATTGGCCACTTGTGCCGTTAATTGGGCAAGAACGACCACATCCCCTGCCTTCAATCCCGTTTTGATCAGGGTTTGATTACGGGTGTTATCGACCGTACCAAGAGTGATAACTTGCTTAACAAGCTTTTGCTGCACCAATGTCCATACATACGGCTGCTTTTGCTCATCATAACGAATGGCGGTATTAGGAATGACCAAACCTGTTTCGCTATCACTCACGGCTAAACGACCTTGAACAAATAAACCCGCTTTCAGTGTTAATTGCGGATTAGGAACTTTAGCGTAAAAAGTAACAGCGCGTGTGCCTGCTTCGGCAATAGGATTGATGCGACTGACTTTGCCCGTAAATGACTGACTAAAACCTTGCACAGTAAAAATAACCGATTGACCGACTTTTAAGGCCGCGACTTGTTCGGCAGGAATAATGGCGGTAAGCTCTAACTCTGTTAAATCGACAATATCAAACAACGGTGCATTCATCGCCACCGTTTGCCCCGCTTGCACATAACGCTTGGCAACAATGCCATTCATCGGCGAATTGACCACCGCATCATTTAAGGCTTTACGCGCAATAGCGACAAGCGACTCTTGAGCTTTGACATTTTCGGCTCGGGCAAGGGCTTCGGCAACACCACGTTTATAATCAATATCCGACACATAATGCTCTTTGTACAACAGTTCGTTACGCTCTTGTACAGCTTTGGCCAAAATCGCTTCTGCTTTGGCCGACGCTAACGCGGCTTCAGCTTGACGTAAGCGCGAACTTAAATCCTGTGTCGCCAACAACACCAATACTTGCCCTGTTTTCACCGACTCGCCTTCTCGTACCAACACTTTAGCGACATTTGAGCCAACCTGTGCTTGGACAGTGGTATGGTTAAAGGCATCGAGTTGACCTGTAATTGTTACACCTGCTTGTAAGGTACTTTCGGCAACGGTAACAACATCCTCCGCCGATAGCTCTAAACTTGGCGCAACCGCAGCCGCTTTGGGCGCACTGATTTCAGCTTTCTTTTCACCACAAGCGGTTAAACTAAAGGCAGCAATCGCTAAGGTCAGTACGGACAAGGTTTTAGGATTCATTGTTTTCCCCTTGAGTGGATGATGGGGCAAGTCCTTGCCATAAAATTGGAATAAATTCGTGGGCTAATTGGCTGACATCTAATTGCGGATTGGCAATCGCGGCAAACATCACGCCATCAAAAATCGCACACCAGAGCATGGCTAAAGTCTGTGGCGGAATATCAGTTCGCGTTAAACCGCCTGCTTGCATGGTTTTGACAAACTCTGCCGACATTTGCCAAATATATTCATATAACGTCTGTAATCGCTGCGCCATTTCAGGGTCACGCGACTGACTCATCACTTCTAAATATAAGCGTGGCCAATCTCTATCGGCAGAACAACGAGACCATGCTGCGCCAAATAAATCTGCAACTGAGGACATCGCCTCTCCCGCTTGGCCTTTAATAATCGCTTGTTTGATTTCTTCGGGCACAGGAGACGTATTGCGCTGTAACCGAGCATCTAATAAGGCGAAAAACAAATCGTTTTTATTGCGAAAATGCCAATAAATCGCGCCTTTGGTCATGCCTGCGGCGGCAGCAATTTCATCAAGTGAGGTTTTTTGCCAACCTTTTTGCGCAAAAACACACATCGCGGCGGATAAAATACGTTCACGAGTCACATTCGGCTGTTCAAAGGCGACTAAGGCAGGATAGTTTTCGGCAGAGCCTAGAGTTTTAGTGACCGTTTCTACAGGCACATGCGCCGCTTCAGCCAACATTTCCGTACTAATTGTGGAAATATCATGCTGATGGCACAAATGCTTGAGGGTAGAGATTAGTTTATCGCGCATATGACAACATACTCATTGGTATGGGCATACCTTAGAGTATGTTGTGAAAGATGTCTAGGCCATCCATCGCTCATTCAAACAGATAGTTTTGGATTTCTCTATGTTGTGATATACATGCGTTCCGTCATCAACTATCAAGGACGAAAAAATGGTCGAAGTCATGGGCATAGATCATATATACATTAGCGTTTCTGATCTGAGAAATTCAGAGCACTTTTACGATACTGTGTTAGTTCAGATCTTAGGCTTTCGCAAAAACACCTTCTCACTCTCTAACGATCCTCAAATTCAGTATTTTAACCGTCATTTTGGTTATGTATTACGGCCAGCACGTATTGATACACCACACAACAGTTATGGCGCAGGTTTACATCATTTCTGTTTGCGTGTTGCATCCATAAACGACGTTACAGAAGTGGCTACACAACTAAACTTACATGGCATTCAGGCAACTGAAGCAAAACTCTTTTCACAATACGCGCCTGACTATATGGCTACTTTTTTTGAAGATCCTGACGGTATTCGCCTAGAAGTGACCAACTATCGAGCCGAACGTAGAGAAAGGCACGACCATTGGAATACCTTAGATAACTAAGCAACTACCCGCCAAACGGCGTATTCAGCCACCTGTGTTACCGCCACCCCATACTCATCTAATACTTCGATATGCACTTGTGCCCGTCCTCGCCCCCTATGGCTAACTGTTTTATGAAGCCGTGCTAAAGCATCCCCATTAGGCAAAGTCGCTCGTGCGGTAAAATCGGTAAGAATAGGCTTTTTATAGTGAATATCGGCATGAGCGACGGCGACTTGAAACTCACCATCATAATGGTCTTTTGTCCATAACATCAAAGCAATCCACCCTGATACTGTCGCTAAACTGCTAATACTACCCGCAAAAGCAGTGCCTTTATCGTTGTGATTACAGGCCAATGGCGCACTTAACAACAAATGCTGACCATCATAACTCTCGATGTTCACCTGCATCGCCTCCGCTAAGGGAATGTGCTGATACAAAAAATCCTTCATGTCATCTGTAGAATACGTCATATCAAGCCGACCATTGCTGAACAAAATCACTAACCGTCAATAGTGTTGCTGGACGTGGCATGTTGACCGCAGTACCAAGATAAATAAACCCTGCAATACTTTCATTGGGCAACAAGCCTAATGCTTGCAAAATATGTTTATGCTCAGTCACCCAGCCTGTACGCCACATACTGGCAAAACCTTGAGCATGAATAGCAACTAAAAAGTTTTGAACTGCCGCGCCAGTGCTTAATATTTGCTCAACTAATGGTACTTTAGGGTCATCTTTGGCGACGGTAATGGCAACAACAATCATGGGTGCCCGTAAAGGCATTTTTAATAAACGCTGTTGCTCGACCTCTGTTAATGCGGGATTATCTTGCAAACCTGCTTGGAGAAATAACTCACCTAAACGCAGTCTGGCATCACCTTCAACGATTAAATAACGCCACGGACGCAATAAACGGTGGTCTGGAGCGCGTAGTGCCGCTTGGAAGGCGTGATTTAATACCTCTGCGGATGGCGCGGGTTCTGTTAATGCACCTTGAGAGGTACGCGTGATTAACGCGGTTAAGGTATCCATCAAACACCCGCCTTATGTTTCACCGCTAAACGCATATAATGTTCAGCCGAATATTTAAAGTACGCTTTTTCTTCATCACTTAATGGCCGTACTTGTTTGACAGGATTGCCCAAATACAAATACCCCGACTCTAAGCGTTTATTCGGTGGTACTAAACTACCTGCGCCAATTAATACCTGCGACTCAATAATCGCCCGATCTAAAATAATCGTGCCAATGCCTACCAACACTTCATCGCCAATCGTACAACCATGCAAAGTGACATGATGACCAATGGTGACATGTTTACCAATCACCAACGGTGCACCTAAAGGATCTGCGGGTCGTTTATGAGTGACATGTAACATGGCAAAATCTTGGATGTTAGAGCCTTCACCAATGGTAATACGGTTAACATCACCACGAATCACCGCACATGGCCATACCGAGCTATTTTCAGCCAGTTGCACATCACCGATCACCACCGCCATCGCATCAACAAAGGCCGACTCAGCAACGACAGGTAAGACGCCATCAAAAGGGCGAATATTCAGTACTTGTGTCATGATTTATTACTCTTGTTGACAGGACGTGGATACGCTTTGGAACGCAATTGCAACCAATCTTTAGAAATAGACCATGTCGTATGCACCGCTTTACTGCCTGTAAACACCCCTGCATGGCCACCGGGCACAATATGAAAGGTTTTATCGGTAGAACTGACGACCGTCATAATGGCACGCGCACCGCCAATACTGACGATTTTGTCGTTATCGCCTGCAAAAGCCAAGATATTTGCCGTGATGTTGCTAAAGTCCGCAACACGATTTCCAATATTAAGTTTGCCTTTCGCCATGCGATTATATAAACCCATTTTGCGCATCATCTCTTGAACCGTTGCACCGGGGTAGTCGGGCATATTGGTAAACCATTCGTTCATGGTCATATAACGCGCAACGTAATCATCATCGGAAAGATTACGAATTAACTCGATATAACTCGACACCACACCCAAAGGGTTGGTCATTTTGAACATCCACGACAACACTTTACCATCAACATGAAAACGCTCATCGGCGATTTGATGCAACTGGAAGCCACGCTTACGAATCATACTAGCAGGAATCGACAATAATTGGCTCACTGGCCCTGTGATCGGATTCATTTTGTGCATGTCAACTGGACTAGCAATCGTAATTAAATTAGCAACATTTTTATCTTCAGGATGCGCAGCCAAATACATCAAAGATAATAAACCGCCCATGCAATAGCCCAACAGCGACACTTCATCACTCTCGCTATGTTCACGAATCGCGGCTAGGGCTTTGGGAAACCAATCTAGGGTATAACTCTCTAAGGATAACCCTGCATCATCAATCGTTGGTTTACCCCAATCAATTAAATATACTTCAAAACCATGCGCTAAAAAATAACGAACTAAACTACGGTCAGCGAGTAAGTCAAAAATCCACGCAAACACGCCCAACGGCGGCACCATGACTAAAGGAATAGCGAAACGACGACGACGGACATGCAAGGTTTGACCACCTTCTAGCACCAAGGTATCTTCGGTTAATGGCCGATAATACTTCACCGACATAATGCCATCTTGAAAAATGACTTCGTTGTCGGTTTTATCCGACAGAATATAATTTTCTTTATTAATGCGACGTTGCACAGCATTTCTGACAAAAGCGGCACTGGTTTTTGCGAAGCGTGTCGCTTGCTCAATTTTACTGGTGGTCATAAGAATAAAATCTCCGTAGCGCATGAAATAAACCTGAGCATGATGCGCCAAAATGTTGCTAAAAAAAAGGCACATACTCACGTCGGCAAGTATGCACCTTTTTCTATATCAATCGACTATGAGTTTAGGACATACGCGCTCATCGTGGAGCGATGCGTCAATCCTGAGTTAATGCGTACTCATGCGCTCACTGTCATCCCCTTCATCACTTTGGCTTAATGTTGCGGTTGGCAACACATCGGCCAAGGGTGTTGGCTGCCGCGTTAACGCAATAGCCAAGACTTCATCAATCCATTTCACGGTTTTAATCGTTAAATCGGCTTTGATGTTATCGGGGATTTCCTTCAAGTCACGGGCGTTTTCTTCAGGGATAATCACCGTTTTAATACCACCACGATGCGCCGCTAACAGTTTTTCTTTTAAACCGCCAATCGGCAATACTTGGCCACGCAAAGTGATTTCGCCCGTCATGGCAACATCAGCACGTACAGGAATACCTGTTAATACCGAGACAATTGCCGTACACATACCAATACCCGCACTTGGGCCGTCTTTTGGTGTTGCCCCTTCAGGAATGTGAATATGCAAGTCTTGTTGCTCATGGAATTCAGGTGCTAAACCTAAAGTCTGTGAACGGGCACGGACAACGGTAATCGCTGCTTTAATCGACTCCTGCATCACCTCACCGAGTTTACCGGTCATGGTAAAGCGGCCTTTACCAATCGTAGATACCGCTTCAATGGTTAATAACTCACCACCAACCGATGTCCAAGCTAAACCAGTGACTTGACCAATCTGGTCTTTTTCTTCAGCTTTACCATAGCTAAACTTATAAACACCGCAATATTGCTCTAAGTTATCCGCTGTTACCACGACCGCAGAGGTGCTTTTCGTTTGTCCTAAAACGGCTTCTTTCACCACTTTACGGCAAATTTTTGACATTTCGCGCTCTAAGTTCCGCACACCCGCTTCACGGGTATAACGGCGCACGAGTTCACGAATCGCACTGTCTTCAATCACCAACTCTTTATTGCTCAACCCCGACAAAGTGATTTGTTTAGGAATGAGGTATTGCTTGGCGATATTCACTTTTTCTTCTTCGGTATAACCCGGTAGGCGAATCACTTCCATACGGTCTAATAACGGCGCAGGAATATCCATCGTGTTTGCGGTACACAAAAACATCACTTCGGACAGATCAAAATCAACATCTAAATAATGATCGTTAAAATGGCTGTTTTGCTCAGGGTCTAACACCTCCAACAACGCAGATGCAGGATCGCCACGGCTATCTACGCCCATTTTGTCAATTTCATCCAACAAAAAGAGCGGATTTTTGACTCCCACTTTAGCCAAACGCTGCACTAACTTGCCCGGCATAGAACCAATATAAGTACGGCGATGACCGCGAATCTCGGATTCATCACGAACACCACCCAAAGCCATACGCACAAACTCACGCTTGGTCGCTTTGGCAATAGATTGCCCTAATGAAGTTTTACCCACACCCGGAGGGCCAACCAAACACAAGACAGGGCCTTGTAATTTTTTAACGCGTGACTGTACCGCCAAAAACTCTAAAATCCGCTCTTTCACTTCTTCGAGGCCGTAGTGGTCGGCATCTAAAATTTGACGTGCCAATTTCAGGTCGATACCAATGCGACTGCGCTTTTTCCACGGCACACTCAGCATCCAATCGATATAACCCCGCACAACCGTTGCCTCAGCCGACATCGGTGGCATCATGCGTAGTTTTTTCATTTCGGCATCGACTTTTTTCCGCGCTTCGGCAGGCATACCTGCTTTTTCAATGCGCTGCTCCATCTCGGCAAATTCGTTGTCGCCGCCACCGCCATTTTCGCCTAAATCACCCAACTCTTTATGAATGGCTTTGATTTGCTCATTCAAATAATATTCGCGTTGGGTTTTTTCCATTTGCTTTTTTACACGGCCACGAATGCGTTTTTCGACTTTTAACAAATCGACTTCGGAGTCCATCACTCCTAGCAAATGTGCTGCACGATCTTGTAACTCTATCAACTCAAGAATGTCTTGTTTTTCTTCTAGCTTTAACACGAGGTGCGCGGCGATGGTATCTGTTAAGCGTTGAGGTTCTTTAATGGTCATAACCGAGGTTAATACTTCATTGGCGACTTTTTTAGCTTGTTTGACGTATTGCTCAAACTCAACCAGCAACGAACGCACCATGCCTTCAGCTTCATTTGGCTCTAACGCTTTCGACTCCAACCGTTGAACTGTGGCTAATAAATAGCTGCCTGTATCTTCTATCGCATCCACTTCGGCGCGATATTGACCTTCAACTAAGACTTTTACCGTACCGTCAGGCAATTTTAATAATTGTAAAATCGTTGCTACCGTGCCAATGGTATATAAATCGGCTTGGGCAGGGTCATCATGCGCTGCATCTTTTTGCGCAACAACAAAGATTTTCTTATCGCCATTCATGGCTGTTTCGAGAGCCTGAATCGACTTATCTCGACCAACAAATAAAGGTATTACCATGTGTGGATAAACAACCACATCACGCAATGGCAATAGCGGCAAATCAAGCAGATTTTGCTCGTACATAAGATTCTCCAGTCGCGTAAAGGTGTAACAACACGCCGCTACACTAAAATAGTTTACTGAGTTATTGTTTTAGGGAGAAATTTGGAAATTACAAGGCTGTCATAAAGAAAAAGGACTTTTTTAGCGTAAAAGAACACAAAACCTCGTCAAAACTCGAATTAAAGACATAAAAAAGCGCAGATTAACTGCGCTTTTTATTTTCAAGAAGTGTTTAAGACGCTTTTAAGCTTTTTGGCTCTAAGACCTCTTCAACCACAGAAAGCTCCGTCACTTTTTCAGTATTTTCTGGAACTGCTGCTACTACTTCCGTTTGATACACAATTAATGGCTCTTGGTGCTCGTTAATCGTCGTTTCACTGACCACAACTTTACACACGCCCTCTAAAGAAGGTAAGTCATACATCGTACCTAACAACGCACCTTCTAAAATCGAGCGCAAACCACGAGCACCCGTCTTACGCTCCATCGCTTTTTTAGCAATAGCCGTTAATGAATCGGTGCTAAACTCTAAATCAACCCCTTCCATTTCAAAGAGTTTGTGATATTGCTTAGTTAACGCATTACGTGGCTCAGTCAGAATTTGCATCAATGCGGCTTCATCTAACTCTTCTAAAGTGGCAATCACAGGAAGACGACCAATAAATTCAGGGATAAGACCAAATTTAATTAAGTCTTCAGGTTCTACTTCTTTAAAGACTTGACCGACGCTTTTTTCTTGGTCTTTGCCTTTAACGGTAGCGTTAAAGCCAATGCCGCTTTTTTCGGAACGCCCAAGAATAACCTTCTCTAAGCCCGCAAACGCACCACCACAGATAAAGAGAATATTAGACGTATCGACCTGCAAAAACTCTTGTTGTGGATGTTTACGACCACCTTGCGGCGGTACAGAAGCCATTGTGCCTTCAATTAACTTCAACAGTGCTTGTTGAACGCCTTCGCCTGAAACATCACGCGTAATAGACGGGTTATCTGACTTGCGTGAAATTTTGTCAATTTCATCAATATAGACAATACCACGCTGCGCTTTTTCAACATCGTAATCACATTTTTGCAGTAACTTTTGAATGATGTTTTCGACATCTTCACCGACATAACCCGCTTCGGTTAAGGTCGTGGCATCGGCCATGGTAAATGGTACATCCAATAAACGCGCTAAGGTTTCGGCCAATAATGTTTTGCCTGAACCCGTTGGGCCAATGAGCAAAATATTACTTTTTGACAATTCCACTTCGGTCGATTTTTTATTATTAACGGCTTTTTTAGCCCCTGCACGTAAACGTTTATAATGGTTATAAACGGCAACGGCGAGCACTTTTTTGGCTTTTTCTTGGCCAATGACATAATCATCTAACGTCAGTTTAATGGCGTGAGGAATAGGTAAATCATCACTCGCTTTTTTACCTGCGACTTCGGCCTCAGGCTCTTGACGAATAATGTCATTACACAAATCCACGCACTCATTACAGATATAAACCGACGGCCCTGCAATCAGCTTTGACACTTCATGTTGGCTTTTGCCACAAAATGAACAAAATAACATTTTTTCACTGCGGCTTTTACGGTCATCACTCATCGCTGTTCCTCATTATTCTTGCTGACAATACTTAGAGACGTTTCTCTAACACTGCATCAATAAGACCATACTGGCGTGCTTCTTCCGCACCCATAAAATTATCACGATCGGTGTCTTTTTCGACACGCTCAAGGGGTTGGCCTGTATGTTTAGCCATACACTCATTTAAACGCGCGCGAATTTTTAAGATTTCTTGTGCATGAATAGCAATATCGGAAGCCTGACCACGGAAACCACCTAAGGGCTGGTGAATCATCACCCGTGAGTTAGGCAAACAAAAACGCTTACCTTGAGCCCCTGCTGTTAATAAAAACGCACCCATTGAACAGGCTTGACCCATACAAATAGTGCTAACATCGGGTTTAATAAACTGCATTGTATCGTAAATAGCCATACCTGCGGTGACAGAACCGCCCGGTGAATTGATATATAAATGTATATCTTTATCAGGATTTTCGGACTCTAAAAACAACAGTTGCGCGACGATTAAATTGGACATGTGGTCTTCAACTTCGCCGACGATAAAAATGACGCGCTCTTTTAACAAACGGGAATAAATATCATAGGCACGTTCACCACGAGCCGACTGTTCTACTACCATTGGCACGAGGCCACTATTGACAGGTATCATTGAGTTTTTCTCTATGTGGTTTAGACAAATCGCTTAACGTATAGGACTGACTTTGATTATTTTAACGTTGATGCACAGACAACTATCCATGCGATGAAAAGCATCAGACCATGTTACACGCTAATGTAGAAAACTTTTAGCAGAAATTCACCTGCTAATCTAGTGAATTACGGTCATTTCAAGCAACAATTAAGACGATTACCCGCACAAAAAACAACTGGCACGTTAAGTGCCAGTCATTCATGGTTAGATTTTGTTATTGCTGAGGGCGCAACAACTCCTCATAACCGACTGCTTTATCACTGATTTGTGCTTGCGCTAAAATCAAGTCAACGACTTGATCTTCTAACACAGCCGATTCAATTTGTGACATTTGCTCTTTGCTACTGTAGTACCACTGAACCACTTCGGCAGGACTTTCATACGATTGGGCGACTTCATCCACTAAAGCACGAACACGCTCGGCATCGGTTTTAATGCCGTTTTTAGCAATGATTTCGCTCACCAACAACGCTAACGCAACAGAACGGCGTGAGTTGTCAGCAAACAATTCATCGGGCAACATTTCTGGTTTAATTTGCGACGCATTCGCACCAAACTGTTTCATGGCTTGTTCACGTTGACGCACAATTTCTTGCGACAACAATGCTTTTGGAATATCTAAGGTATTGGCAGCAACCAAAGCATTAAATACCGACACTTTGACTTTTGAGCGAATGCCATTACGCAATTCACGTTCCATATTTTTACGCACGTCAGCACGGAAAGTATCAACACCACCTTCTTTAACGCCAAACGTCTCTAAGAATTGATCATTCAATTCAGCCAAAATAGGCTTAGTGACTTTTTTGACGTTGATTTTGAATTGAGCTTCTTTACCTGCTAATTCGGCAGCTTGATAATCAGCTGGGAAAGTCACAGTAATAGTTAATTCATCACCTGCTTTTACGCCAACTAATTGCTCTTCAAAGCCTGTAATCATGCGTTTAGAACCCAAGACCAACGCAAAATCTTGTGCGCTGTTGCCTGCAAAAGTTTCGCCCGCAATTGTGCCTTCAAAATCAATGCTTAAACGATCTTGGTCAGCCGACGCTTCGGTACTATCTTCCCATGTTGCACGTTGACGACGTAAGTTATCAATCATGTGATCAACATCGGCATCGGTGACTTCGGACGTAGGACGCTCAACCGCTAAGGCAGAAAAATCAGCGATGGTAATTTCTGGATAAACTTCAACAATGGCTGCAAACTCAATGTCTTTGCCTTCAGCAAAGCTGATCGGCACAATATTTGGAAAGCCTGCGACGTTTAATTTTTCTTGCTCGATTGCAGCAACATAACTATCACGAATGATGTCATCTAAGGCTTCGGCACGAATACCTGCACCGTAACGTTTTTTCACTTCGTTAACGGGTACTTTACCGACACGAAAGCCATCAATTTTGATGGTGCGTGCCGCTTGGTTAATTTTTTTATTTACTGTTTGCTCAACCTGAGTGGCTGGCACAGAGATTTTCAAACGGCGTTCTAAGCCTGAAACATTTTCGATGGAAACTTGCATAGCACTCTCTAATTTACGGCAAAAGGCCATTGATTTATTTTGAGCCTCTAAGACAAAACACAGTTTTATTTCCATGCTTTTAAGTAGCCCATAAGTCTTACAGAAAATTTTTCTGTATTTTTACAGTGTAACAGGCTACATCTTATCTCAGAACTATAATAGGAAAGGGGCGGATTATACGAGAGATTATAGGTTTACGCAAAACTAGGAGATATTGACACGGCGTAAATGCAGTCAAGTCGCAAGTTTTCTATACAAAAGTTACACGAACGCTTATAGCGTCTTCAAATAACCATCGACAATAAGAATACACGCTAAACTTTGTTGACACTCGCTTAAAGAAACCCTTCGACTCCGCTCAGGGAACGTTTTCACGTTGGCTGAGCGGAGTCGAAGCCTATTTTGCCGTAATTTCACTTGATTTTTTTATGCAAACAAGTGTTAGTTAACAAAACTTCAAACCACCAAAACAGTTTGAGACAGGCTTTTGATTTCCATCTAATAATAAGTTTTCTAATACCATCACGGCACGAGCATCCGCTGCCATTTGAATATCACCCAAACCTTTGTAGATGGGCGCACCAAATAATGCACCAAACGCAGCAGCAGCCCCTACGTTAATCGTATTTTGAGACAAATAGTCTGTAATATAGGTTGCCAATTGAGGTAGCACGTCATCCATTGGAATTTGTGTGGTCGGATTTAGTGCGCCAAAGTCTAATGGGTCTTTAAACGACATCCACCAGCCTGGCTGCGCCACGTCACCATAGTTCATCACTTCTACGTCTGTAGGGACATAGCCATCTGCTCTATCCGTATAAACCTGAGTTGAAGTGTTATAAGTAAATGCACTCGCAGTACCCGGCCAACGTAAGGCTACTTTTTGTAATGATAAATACCCGCCAGAGCTAATCGGTAAATTATGCACTAAATTAAAGTTTTCTTTTACCGTCACATTCGCCTTTAAATTAGTAATATAAGAGCAATCAGCAGGGCGGTAAGTTGCCGAACAAGCCGCCACCGTGCCATTGGCATTATCAGATCCCATAAAGAAAGTAGCAGAGTCTACGATACCCGCAACAGCACTGCTCAAAATCATACTAATCCCGCCACTATCTCGACCAATGGCAATACGTTGTTGCCCGCCAATATTAGCTCCTACAGGCACATCGCGCACAACCAAATTAAGCTGTGACATACGGTTACCCGTAACCGACGTGATTGGAAAGTCAAAATTAACCGTTTGCGTAGGTACATCAATCCCCCAAATAGGAGTACCGAGATAGCGATAAATATTGGCATTACTAGCATCAGGAGCTGTGTAACCAGGCGCACCTGGTGTCATTTTATTTATGTTAGCTTGTACAGTACGATCAAAATTAAAAACGAAGTTAATTCTCGCATTACCCGCAATGGCTTGGTCTTTTTTGACACCAAAAATGGACTGTTGAGTCGAAGAGGTCACAGGGGTTTGTCCCACTTTCATATAACCACTAAACGCTTTAATTCCACCACCTGTGGACAAGCCGTTGACATCGACATCATTAACTGTGCCAGCCGTCAGGTGGCCTAAAATTTCCTCAGCACTAAAACGAAAACCCACCACTTCACGCGTTGATGCGGTGTTGGGGTTTTTAACCGCAAACTCCATAAAAGGGTTGGTTAATACGGCACTGGTATTCGGTCGTCCTACAGACCATGTTGGCGTACCATTATTTGCTGGTGTGCCACTGACTACCTTACCATTCGCAGGCCCCGATAATGATAAGTTTTCAATATCAATATCGCATTGGCCAGGCCCATTACGGCCACCACAACCTAACTGCAAATTACGCACATTTAAATTAAGTTCCATCTTTGCTTCTAAACCCAATTTATAATAACCGTAATCTGACGTTGTTGCCCCTGTTCCCGCACCACTAGGTGCTGTAAAACTCATACCAAGTAATGCTTGTCCTACCTCATTTGACATATCAGCGTCACTGAGTTCAACCATACCTGCCATAGCCAGTACAGGAAAAATCGTCATAGATGAGATAGAGGTGATTAACGTTTTTTTTATCATGTGCTTTTTCATGTTATTACCCTCTTAATTGCGTGGTTTAATGCCCATTTCTGCACTTATGCGACCACCCGTCATTACCATTTCACCTAAACGCTGACCACGATTATTGGCAGCAATCACTGGCGGATAAAGGTTTATATCTCTAACTCTAAATACTTTGGCTGGGTCATGATCGGGGTTGAAATCAAAACTGTAGTTGAACGATATGTTGTCTTTATTGATAACAATGGCATTGTTGAACTGTATCAAACCCGACATATTATCAAAGCCAACAATTGAGTCATCGATCGGGTCACTCAGTTGTATTGCACCCGACGTTAAATTATAACGACCAACAATCGACAAACGACTACCATAGCTTCCCGAAATTGCATTATTGGGTACTAAGGCAAAATTCATATCACCCAACAACTTTACTTTTAAGCCAAATAAAACATCTTGTTTTAAATTAAAGTTATTCACAGGCGCACTGCCAGCACCCGTTTTATATTTTGCACCGGGTAAATAACCCGCTGCAATCTCAGCAGACATCACCATCAAAAGATCTGGCAAGTTGATGTTTAAGTTACCGTTTTCAAAGCCTACACTGCCATAGCCACGCAACAACATATCAATATTACGCAAGCCAAGGTAAAAATCCGTGGGTTTATTGAGGTTATTGGCATTATCGCCACCATCAATCACCATAATGGATGTGGTTTTACTACCATCACTGTTTTTTCCTTCGGTACTGAGTGCTAACGCAAAACCTAAACGTTGCGTATTTGCTACCGCATTAGTAGTGACATTATTACTACCATCTAAGGAAAAAACATTACCTGTATAACTACTACTGTACATGGCGATATTGGCATTCAGATTATAAAATGGTAACCCTAAACCCCATTTATTATTAACGCCAGAACTCGCAGCAATTGCGTTACCCGCAGACACATTACTACTGGAGGTAAAACGCCCACGCTTAGACAATGCCTGAAACTCTGAACCCCGAATTGCCGTCACTAGACTATAAGGATTATTGGTAAAACCATGAATTTGCTGCACATAATCTGACGAGTCCGTCAAAAAGGTATTCGTTGCTCCACCAAAACGAGCCGTTCTTAATACCGAGTTTTCAGGCATTCTGAGATGGCGTGTATTGACCGTATTAAAATAAATATCACCACTATCAAAGTATGCACGCTCTGCCGAGCCAGACACTAAAGGTTGTAACTCACCAAACTCAAAGCCAAAGGTATTTGTCCCTGCACCGCCAATCTCTAGAGTTGTGGCTTTGGTATTATCACCACCTAACATTGCATCGTCTTTGGCAGTAAACTCGCCACGAAAATGCAATAACACGCCATTAGACCCAATCACGGTATTATTTGCACCGCTACCTGTCGTACTATTGTTACTAGCAAAACCCAAAATATTATTCAGCACATGTGTATTCGTCACGTTATTATCGGTTGGAGCAGCTAAACCGTTAGTGCTAACACCGCGTAACTGCAAATAACTATTGACCATTCGCCCACTCGCGCCAAGACGAATCAAGCCTCTGGCCGCATTACCTGTTGTTAAGCTATAAGGTATGGGTAACGTCATATCTGCTTGGAGCTTGGTCATAAACTCCAAATTCAAGCCCGCACTTTTGCCGCCATATGTGCCATTTGCAGCACCTGTTTGATCGGGGTCAGTCACACGGGTAAAGTCAATATAACCATGTGTAGTACTCGGGGCTGTAGTTTTTAATGCCTTACCCACCCCCGCAGACACATCGGCACTTGTTTCGATAATAAAGCCTTTGGTAGGATCGATATACATCACACCCTTACCATCGAAATTAAAATTAAAATTTTTCAAGAGTAACTGGTTTTGAGTCGTTGCGGCAGGTGCTAACTTTAAACCAGTATAAATATTAAGATTTTGCAAACCTAGATAAAGGCTTGCTTGATCATTTTTATTAAATATGCCGTCTGCAGTCTTGATCGTCACATCAATAGGAGAGTTCGCTTCAACAGCCAAACCACTCACTTTGCCATTATAAGCACCCGATGCGCCTGATGGGTCACAGACTAACGATGTGTCACAAATTGAAAAATCATCAACAGACATGGTGAAAGGATTAGTCACCATTTGCAAGGCAACACCCGTTTTAGTGCCATTACTACCAATATCAACTTTATATCGTGCTCCTAGGCTAAGGCCATCGCCTGCATTGGTATCACGAATTTTGACGGTATTAGCAGTTGCCCGTAAAAGCTGCTCGGCTCCTCCTGTCGCTGTACCTGCCCGATCCTCCCAATACAATTTATTAATATCTGCTTGTGTATAGCTAATGGTGACATCGATACCATCTTGCCCTTCAATTTGCCGCAAATCACTATCTTGTAAAATTTGCAAAGCATAACTTGAGCCACTCAACAGTAATATACTGGCAGATAATGTTGTTAAGGCAAAATAGCGAGTATTCATTGGAGTTCTTTTTATCATATTATCCCCCTTGTCCTTAACAACGTGGGTGTCCACTTGAGCAGGAAAATATTTTAATACTACCCGTCAGTGATAAGTTGGTATTAATATTTAAGCCCAAAAAGCCTTTTTCTCTACTTGCATCAAAGCCAGTACCACCATACAAAGTGGCAGGTGTCAGATAACCAGGTACGTTCCCCCCCCCTTCGGCGGCGACGGTATCTGTTTCAATCGATAGGGATTGAAAGCCCAAATTTCTTATTTCAATCGGTTTAGTCGGCGTAAAGCCCAATTTAATCGCAGCCTGCACCGTGGCACCATACTGAACATCCTCGCCATCCAAAGCGATTTGTTGAATATTAATTGTGCCTTGAATGCCTTTAAATACTAGCCATTGTTTCCGACCTGTTGGTGACGGCGTACGAACACCGAAAGCATCGTAAGTATCTTGACTGCCGTCGTGATAGCGATTATTTAATGACATCCCTAAACGACAATAGACCAAGTCGGAACAGACTGTTGTGTCAAAAGTATAATCACTTCGATGGTTTAAGGTCAGCTTGAGAGAAAAATCCGCACCCGCTTGACCCACAGCCTCCTGTAGCTCCACATCATCCAAACCTTGCATTGCCTGTACAGGTATTATTGTCAACACCCCAAACATCAGACTCATTATTTTTATCGTGAGGCGAGTCATTATTTTTTCCTCTTATAAGCCAGTCGTCGAAAACTTGAGATGTTGGATCAATAAACCATCTATCGCCACTGAACCAAAGTTATTCAATGCTGACGATCCTAACGGAGTTATATTATTAAGCGTTCCCGCCATATTACTGACAGGCATGGTGGTATGAATTCCCAAAACTTGGTTATTGTAGTTTTGGTTAAACACCGTTTCATAGGGAGTGGGTCGGTTCAAACTAGGATGAGGCTGACCTGTGAGCGCAGGTTTGGCCGCAACCGCGCCCCACGCGCCATACGCGCTCCAACCACCACCACTATCGGTTCTTGTACGATTCCATACTTGCACATAATCCGTGGATGCTTGCGTATTCAGACCCGCTTGCGCCAAAGACTCGCCAAAAGATACGCCATAGGCATCCGATCCTGTAGCTGCACTCAATTTATTAGTCGATGCATCATAAACCGTTGAGCCAATGGTAATACTACTATGAGTAGCACTAGAACCTTGATAACCAACCCCACCGTAAGTGACAGCCGTACCACATCGGTGCACATTACAGGTTGAGCCTTGATAGGTCACACTGGGGTCAACACTGGCTTGAGGGTCAATTGATTCATAACGAGTATAAATTTTACTATACACATTCACATTATTAGGAATACGCGCCAATTCGACAGAAAAGTTATTACCATCCGTACTTAACATCAAGGGTTGATATAAATTACCTAAGACCATATTGACATTCATATCATAAATAAATATGCCTTCAGGTGTAGCATTTGGCCTAAAGTCAGGCACATTGTCTAAGCCACTACCACCACCTAATGCTGGCGTACCCGTACCAAAAGTACCACCTAATAACTCTTGGGTACTAATACGCATAACACTTTTGGCGGCTGGCGGTGTCCATGTATTGGTCGCACGCGCTTTAAAACGGCGTGTAGTGAAGCCTTCATTATTTAAACATTGACCAAACTGATTATTGCCACTTTGGTTACCTGTTGTTGAACCTGTACACACGCCACCATCAAAAAAATTACCAGGGTAAGAATCTTTATAAGGGAAAGTACCTAAAGGATGAGGGTTTGCAGGAAGGCTTGCCGCGTCTGGGTCAACCGTTGGTCCTCTTTTACTGGTGTCGGTCATAGGGACATAGGATTCATCAAGTCCTGCTGTGGTGTTGGTTGCATTTGCCGTTGCTGCGGCCATCGTTCCTATACCAGACACCACCGTATTAGTCGCTAATACTGCCCCTTCAACATAAAGCCCCGCTCTTGTTTGGGAAACGGTGTTATAGTTACGAACGGGGTAATAATCTAGCTGAATGATTTCTCGAGTAATACTATTCAAGGCAACCGAGGCACGTACAGCATCGGTCGCTCGGCTATTTAAGCGAAGCAAACCTGCCATACCAAAGGTTTGGTTATAAGAAGTACTTAGACCATAGTTAAACGTTTTAAGGGTATTTACACCATTAATTTTTAAGGTAGCGTTATAAGTACCCCCCACATTGGAGTTGGCTACACTCACACCATCCAAAGTTTGAAACATTTTTAAGTTAGAGCCATTAACACTAAAACCATTCCATGCAAAAGCTAAGCGCAAGCGGTTACTTAACCCTGCATAGCCGCTTTCTACCACTGCTGCATCACGCATGGCTACATCCATCCAATAACCTAACTTTAAGTTATAGGCCGAGGAGGCAGGCGTACCCGTTGCGGGTTGAGTAGAGTGATATAAAGGAGCTTCTAAACCTAAATATGTCACTGATTTATTTGTGCCAAAAAAATTAGGCTCAGTTGTGGTTAGTGTTTTTATCAGCCAAGGATTATCTGCAGTTCCCCAAGAGGTAACACCGCGTCCAAAATCGGTTGCACCTGTACCAAATGCACCAAACGGCACACCCCAATCCGTGCCATCTATAGTTACGTCATAATCTCTTTTAGATTGGGCTAATGATACCCCGTACAACCACCCGTCTGCTTTCTGATAACCTTTTGCAATTGCTGTTGCCGTCAACGGACCAACAGGAATAAAGCGCATATAACCTGTACCGTATGTTCCTGCACCACCATTGGCTGCGTCTGCACCATTCATGCTAACAGCAAAACTCTCAGGCAGAATGGCAACACCTTCACCTGTAGTTTCGCTTAACACCTCGTCTTCTAATGCAACTAATGCAAAAGCAGATTGCGTATTAATAGCAGCGATAGCTAGACAAAGAATTCTGAGAAGAGGCAATTTCATACACTCGCCCTATTTTTTGTTGTATGACTAATGAGCGGCTCGCAATATTAGCGGAACACTTTAGACAGTAATAATTATATATTCTTTGGGATTATGCCCTCTTTTGACCAATTTGCCAAATATTAGACCTATCATCTAGTCGTATTTTTGTAATAAACGACAGGCGGCTTATAGTTAGTCACGAACCGCCATCAGCACATTAAATAATCAACATTTTAGCGCAAGTTTGGATGTTCTATCACTAAAAACTGGTTAACTGAGACGTTTTTAAGAACCGTCTGTTGCTGATCATTAGGCCAAATCACCCTCAACTCATCAATGACATCGGCCGCACCAACACCAAAATGGGCATCTGCCAAATTATGACTTAAATAATTGCTATTCAAGTTTAGCTCCCGCATTTGTTGCTTATCTTTAATTTTAATTTTAATCACTGCACCTAGTGCCTGAGTATTTGGGCTTAAACCAACCAAACGCATGTTAATAAAATTAGCTCCTGTCTTACCTGATATTTGGTTGGTATATAGCGATGGTTTGTCTTGATTGTTAGCAATCACCACATCCATGTCCCCGTCTCGATCATAATCAAAACATGAGATTCCTCGCCCTTGTTTAATATCGGCGATCTGCCAAGTTGAAGCTTGCTCTGTAAAGTGACCAGCACCATCATTAATAAATAATTTAGCAGGCGCACTCTGATAAGGTGCTAACAAAACCTGTATAAACTGGGGAATAAATGCGTCAATCACTTTTTGAGATAAATTATAATAACCACTGACATGAAATATATCTTCATCGCCATCATTATCAAAATCGACGGCACAAGCTCCCCACCCCCAGCCACCATCACGAATACCTGCTGACTCGGTAGAATCGATCCATTTTTGTCCATTTTGATTCATATATAAACGATTTCCAGTCTTTCCTGTATAATCATAATCTGCACGACTATTATAAATTGACGTAACAAACCAATCCAAATCTCCATCGTTATCAAAATCAGCAACTGCTGACCCCATACCATTTTCATCTGTTATTACCGCAGTATCAGTTGATCTAATATAGGAGCCATTGTTGTTTAAATAGGTTTGTGATTGTTTATTATCAGATGCCATTAAAATATCAGGCCATCCATCACTATTAACATCACTAAAAGCTGGGCTAAATGTCAAATCACTACCATTAACTAAGGAGATTAATCCTTTACTCTTATCTTTAGCACTAAAACGCATACCACCTATGTTTTCTCGTAGATGGGCAGAGCGCACAGTGTTATTTCGAATAGTCCAATGCGAACTAAGTAGGTCGATATCTCCATCATGGTCATAATCGCCCATTGCAAAACCAACAGTATAATGTTTAGGATCAATTCCCGTTTTTTCTTTATTCATTATTTGATAATTAATGCCATCTAAGTTTTTTAGAATAAAACTTGGTTTTCCAATAAATCCACCCAATACGATATCATTCTTATAATCTCCATCTAAGTCTGCAATCGCAGAACCATAAACCAACTGATTATTCAAAGTATTTTTATTTCTAAAAACACCAAAATTATTTTCATATGTTAATACACCAGATGATGATGCCGTAAATAAAATATCAGGCCAACATGGCGAATTTAAATAACCCACAACCACACCGCTAGACTGCATATTAGCTTCTAAGTCTGGATTTTCCCCATCGAACAACTCATCTGAAATAGTATGACTATGGTTAAACTGATTACTGTGATTAACAAAGAGTGGTTGCTTGCCATTTACTGCACTTACTACATTATTAGAGCATTTCTTGATTTCTTCAGTTAAGTCTCGTCCTATTTTTTTATCTACTTTAGATATTGTAGGTACTACTGTTGACTCATCAAAATCTTTAATTTCTGTGCCTGTGCCTGTGCCTGTGCCTGTGCCTGTGCCTGTGCCTGTGCCTGTGCCTGTGCCTGTAGCACAAAGCTTACCTAAAACGGCATCAGTAAAACATGCCTCCAACATTTGGCCATCGGGATTATCATTAGCTGACGTGGCAATCCAAGGAGCAAGAGCACTGGCTGATAATATTTTTTTATCAGTCAATGTAACTAAAAAAGCCACTAAATTATCTATTTGCTGCGACGTTAATGCCGTATTAAACAAAGCAATAGAGGGGGACGTTTCAAACGCAGCGATGGCATTTAGGGTGTTTTTTTGCAAGTCTGGATAAGTCACTGACAAACTTTTAAATTGTGCGAGGCTTTTTAAACTTTTATCGTAACTATCAAAACCTTTTCTAGGGTTAATATGGTAGCTAATCGTTTCTTTAAGTGTAGAAAAACTACCTGCATGACCATAAGGCGCAGTTTTTTCAACATTCACCAATGAGGGAACGCGAAAACTAAAGCGATCCGCTTGTTGTTGTGTAACCTCTCTACGTCCTTCATCCTCGCCAAAGGTATCTTTACCTCGCCCTAATTGAGGAAAACCTGAAACAAAAAACTTCTCATTGGTAAAATGATTGCCACTGTGACAACTCGCACACCCTGCGCCGCCTTTATTTGCCTCCGTAAAAAACAGCTTTGCACCTTCTTTGGCAGGTGTACTAATAGCCTGCATATCGCCTTTTACATAAGCAAAAAAAGGCAAATCCATAAAAATTTGTGAACGTTGATATTCTGATATTGCTCTAAAAATATTTGTCGGGGTAATCACTTGTTGGGGTGTTGCATTAGGGAGATTAAACGTTGTTTTGAACTTTTTTACCCATTCAGAATTTTGCTGTAAGCGTGTTGCTATAGCCGAACGTAACTCTTCATTGGTCAACGAGCTAAACTCGCCAAAGCCTCGCATTTCAAATAGACTGGTGACAGGGAATCTTGCCTGTGCTTCTGTTAAGTTTGCGCCTGCATGGACATCTATACTTTGAAACAAACTATCAGGTGTACGAATTTTTTGGGCAACACCATTTGGACGAGTGGATTCATCTAAAACAAACGCCCTGCCATCATGAAACATTGCTCTATCATACAAAGCAATATTAAACGTTGTAGGCACATTCCGAGGCACATTTGGACCATCATTATTTACAGGGTCATCCGAAGTAATGATTTCTAATGTTCTGCCTAAACCTAATAAATTCGGATTTTTAGCGTTAACTCCCACAGATAAAGATAAACCATCTGCCCCCGCTAATAAAGGATGGTGACAACTAACGCAGGCCGTGTCTTTATCACCGCTGAGTGTTTTAGAAAAAAACAAGGCGCGCCCTAATTGGGGAACAGCATCATTAATAGAAGGTAACTCACGTCCTGCAAGTGGTGTGGCGGTAATATTTTGAGTTTTTAATAACACTGACACTGCCGTATCTAAATCTGTTGATACGGGCGCAGCTACATCAGACTGACCACCGCCACCGCCGCCACATGAAAACAACGTAATAGGAACAACTAAGGAGGCAAATAGCTTTATTGTTTTCATGAGATTTTAGCAATATCAGATTTTTATAGACTTTTTAGTTTAATGTCTTTTTATTGTTATGCAATTATTTATTTGTAGCACGAAACACCATGATAAAAGAGATGACATCTCTGTTTATCATGGCTATCTCACTAAATCATAGACTTAGCAAACATCACTCGGCACACGCACCCAACCTTCCATCAACACCCGCGCACTACGACTCATAATTGCTTTAGTGACCGTCCATTCGCCGTTTGTTTGAGTGGCTTCTGCACCAACACGTAACGTACCAGACGGATGACCAAAACGCACTGCCGTACGCTCACCGCCACCTGCGGCTAAATTGACCAATGTGCCAGAAACAGCGGCGGCTGTACCAATGGCGACTGCGGCCGTGCCCATCATGGCGTGATGGAGTTTACCCATTGATAATGCACGTACCAATAAATCAACATCTGTTGCGTTAACTGCTTTGCCACTGGAAGATACATAATCGGCAGGTGGTGCAACAAAAGCAATTTTGGGCGTATGTTGACGTGTGAGGGCTTCTTCGGGTGACTTAATCAAGCCCATACGCAATGCACCCGCCACACGAATCGCTTCAAACATCGCTAACGCTTTAACATCGCCATTGATCGCCTCTTGTAATTCTGTGCCTGTGTAACCAATGTCTGTGGCATTCACAAACACCGTTGGAATGCCTGCGGTAATCATCGTGGCTTTTAATATGCCTACGTTTGGCACGTCTAAATCGTCGATTAAATTTCCTGTGGGGAACATTGAACCGCCACCCTCACCTTCGCCCTCATCGGCAGGATCAAGAAACTCTAACACAATTTCAGCGGCAGGAAAGGTTACGCCATCTAATTCAAAATCACCTAATTCTTGCACTTGATGATTGGTAACTGGCACATGAGCAATAATGGTTTTGTTGATATTGGCTTGCCAAATACGCACCACACAAACGCCATTTTCAGGAATACGTGCCGCATCAACTAGGCCAGCATGAATGGCAAATGCCCCTGCTGCTGTGGATAAATTACCGCAGTTGCCACTCCAATCAACAAAAGCACTATCAATAGACACTTGGCCATATAAATAGTCAACATCGTGATTAGGATGGCTGCTTTTGGATAAGATAACGCATTTGCTGGTACTGGATGTTGCGCAACCCATGCCGTCAATGTGCTTTGCGTAAGGGTCTGGACTACCAATGACACGCATAAATAAGCGGTCACGGGCTGCGCCTGCGACTTGGCAAGATTCGGGTAAGTCTTGTAGGCGGAAGAACACGCCTTTACTGGTACCACCGCGCATATAGGTGGCGGGAACTTTAATTTGTTGAACGTTTGACATAATGACTCTCAAAAAACATTAAATGACTTTGTGTGATTGGCTTAAACTGCCGTTCGACTTCGCTCGCCTATGTCAGCGTGTAACCTTGACGTGGAAAATGGACATGTAATGTGCCTAGTTCAGTGTCTTGTCGAGCAATAATCCAACGATTTGGCATCACTCCCACCAAGACACCTATTGTGGGTTCGCAACCATAATCATTGGGTGCAATACTCACCTGTTGGCCAATTAAAGCATCTTGGCGATAGTCATTAGCAATAACACGAGGTTCAGCGCGTGCTGCTTGCAATGCTTGCGCCTCACTAATTTGCACGCTTGCGCCATGACCAAAACCTTTCATTCGTGCCATCCACTTTAATAAACGTGGATGACCTTGCAGTAGCGGCGACTCGGCAAGATCATGGATAAACCACAGGGTATGATAGGTCGAAAAATCAGCGTGAGTGGGCTTTTGATCAAACAAAAAGTCTTGGCTTAAACGCTGCTCTAGGTCGGTTAAATGAGCTTTGACGAGCTCTTTCGCCTTTAATGGACTGACAGCACGAACTTTTGCTTTACGTCCCATATTAATACGGTCAAGCAAAAACCGACCAACATCAAGTAACGACATTGCTTTAAGCACTTTTATATTCAGTTTCATCGTGCCTGCGGCAAACAGACAGGCAAAAAACAAATCTAGGTCAACTTTGGTAATAAAGGCTTGTTGAACTGCGTCTAGATTGTCTAAATCTAAGGCCGGCTTATTGCTTAATTGGGCTATTTCGGCAGCGATAATGTGTGAGTCACAAAAAATATCCGCACCAATTTGCGCGACAGGAATTTTACGATAACCGCCTGCTAAACGGGCTAATAATGGACGCGGCGGCATTTCTCGCGTCATACACGATTGCCAAGATAAGCCTGCATAACCAAGCATGGCGCGAATTTTCTCGGAGAATGGGGACATTGGGTAATGATGGAGGATTAAGTTAGTCATAGGTGTTCCAAATGGGTAAATATACGATGTTAAAGATTTTTTATGGCTTATTAGTAAGCTAGCTTTATCAATCTATGCTAAACCACACCTTGCAAATAATGGGCATACAACACATCTGCAAAGTCATTTTCGTTAATTTCACCAATCACTAAGTCTCTCACTGCATTGGCTAACAAATCATTATCTAACACTAATTCATAATCATTGAGCGATAAATATTCTATAGCAACAGCAAGACCTGTACGTTTATTGGCATCGGGTAAGGCATGAGCGACCGCTATACAAGCCGTATATTTCGCAGCAATCTCAAAAATATCATCAAGCCCTTCATAGACAATGGCATTATCAATCCGAGACAAAGCACCTTGCAATTTACCAATATCTACCGCCCCCTTCATGCCTCGTTCAGTTTCTAAAATAAAGGCATTTATTTCGACGACACGTTCAAAAGGAAAACAAATAATACTCATTACATATCAGCTAGTTTTTTAAAGGTTTTTACATGAGTACGTAACGCCAATTTAGTTTCTGATTTAATAATTTGACGACCAGTCTCACCAGATAGGTCTAGCGTTTTAGTGGCTTTAATTTTTGGACGCTCGACAGCAGACACACCGTAAGCTTCTAGTTTTTTGTTCATCAAACATTACTCATGCAATAGATAAAGTCAGTAAAAATTATAGGTTATCAACTAACAAAAAGCCTCATCAACCGATGAGGCTTTTTATTCGTCTAAAACTTAGGCTTTTAAGCCACCGCCCCTTCCAAAAAGTCCTTCGCAAAACGTTGCAACACGCCACCTGCTTCATACACCGAAACTTCCTCTTCAGTATCTAAACGCAAAGTGACAGGCAATTCGACACGCTCACCATTTTTGCGATGAATGACTAAGGTTAAGTCAGCGCGTGGCGTACGTTTACCAATGACATCAAAAGTTTCCGTACCGTCAATGTTCAACGTCAAACGATTCACACCTGCTTTAAACTCCAACGGTAACACACCCATGCCCACCAAATTCGTGCGGTGGATACGCTCAAAGCCTTCGGCAACAATCGCTTCTACACCTGCCAAACGCACGCCTTTTGCTGCCCAATCACGCGACGAGCCTTGGCCATAGTCTGCACCCGCAATAATGATTAACGGTTGCTTGCGCTCCATGTAGGTTTCAATCGCTTCCCACATACGAGTGACTTTGCCTTCAGGTTCAATACGCGCTAAAGAGCCTTGTTTAATTTTGCCGTCTTCTTTACGCACCATTTCGTTGAGTAATTTCGGATTGGCAAAGGTTGCCCGTTGCGCGGTTAAATGGTCGCCGCGATGGGTAGCGTAAGAATTAAAATCTTCCTCTGGCAAGCCCATTTTATGTAGATACTCACCTGCCGCGCTGTCCATCATAATCGCGTTTGAAGGCGATAAATGGTCGGTGGTGATGTTATCACCCAAAACGGCTAAAGGACGCATGGCGGTTAATGAACGCTCACCTGCCAACGCACCTTCCCAATACGGCGGACGGCGAATATAGGTACTTTGTGGTCGCCAGTTGTACAAAGGACTTTCTGCTTCTTCGATAGCACCAAGATCAAACATTGGGATATACACTTGGCGGAATTGTTCTGGCTTCACGCTTTTCGCTACTAAAGCATCAACTTCTGCATCGGATGGCCAAATGTCTTTTAAGCGAATTTCGTTGCCGTCTTTGTCGATACCTAACACATCTTTTTCGATATCAAAACGAATCGTACCTGCAATAGCATAAGCCACCACTAACGGTGGAGAGGCTAAGAAGGCTTGTTTAGCATAAGGATGAATTCGGCCATCAAAATTACGATTACCCGATAATACCGCCGTAGCGTATAGATCGCGGTCGATAATTTCTTGTTGAATCACTGGGTCAAGTGCGCCACTCATGCCGTTACACGTCGTACAAGCAAAAGCAACAATACCAAAGCCAAGCTGTTCTAACTCGCTCAAAACGCCTGCTTCTTTTAAATACAATTCAGCAGCTTTTGAACCCGGTGCAAATGAGGACTTAACCCAAGGCTTACGGGTTAAACCAAGTTGATTCGCTTTACGCGCCAACAAGCCAGCCGCAACGGTATTCCGTGGATTACTGGTGTTGGTGCAACTGGTAATAGCGGCAATAATTACCGCACCATCTGGCATTAAGCCATCGGTACGATGCTCTACCACACCTGCAATGCCTTTTGCGGCTAAGTCTGCGGTGGCAACACGCGCATGCGGATTAGAAGGGCCCGCCATGTTACGGCCAACAGTGGACAAATCAAAACTTAACACGCGTTCATAAACAGCAGTTTTCAGGCTATCTGCCCATAAACCTATTTGCTTGGCGTAGGTTTCGACTAAGGCAATTTGAGCATCTTCGCGACCTGTTAACTTGAGATAATCTAATGTTTGTTGGTCGATATAGAACATCGCGGCAGTTGCGCCATATTCAGGTGTCATATTCGAGATCGTGGCGCGGTCGCCAATACTCATGCTGTCTGCGCCTTCGCCAAAAAATTCAACATAAGCGGAAACGACACGCTCTTTACGCAAAAATTCGGTTAACGCTAAAACAATATCAGTGGCAGTAATATTGGCTTGACGTTGGCCTGTCAGTTCAACACCAATGATGTCGGGCAAACGCATCATCGAAGCACGACCGAGCATGACGGTTTCGGCTTCTAAACCACCGACACCAATCGCAATGACCCCTAAAGCATCAACATGAGGGGTATGGCTGTCTGTGCCCACACAAGTATCGGGGAAAGCAACGCCATCACGCGATTGAATCACAGGAGACATTTTTTCCAAGTTGATTTGGTGCATGATGCCGTTACCCGCTGGGATAACATCAACATTTTTAAACGCCGTTTTTGTCCACTCGATAAAGTGAAAACGGTCTTCGTTACGACGATCTTCAATGGCGCGATTTTTAGCAAAAGCATCAGGGTCAAAACCACCACACTCTACGGCTAAAGAATGGTCAACGATTAATTGCACGGGGACAACGGGATTGACTTTCGCAGGGTCACCGCCCATGTCGGCAATGGCATCACGCAAACCCGCTAAATCAACTAAAGCAGTTTGACCTAAAATATCATGTGTCACCACGCGCGCAGGATACCAAGGAAAATCAAGGTCTTGTTTACGTTCAATCAGTTGTTTGAGTGAGTCAGTTAAGACTGCTGGGTCACAACGACGTACCAAATTTTCGGCCAACACGCGAGAAGTGTACGGGAGTTTTTCGTATGCACCTGCCTCAATGGCATTAACGGCTTCACGGGTATCAAAATAATCGAGTTCGGTATTAGGGAGGCGTTTGCGGTATTGAGTATTCATCGTGATGGTCTCTAATCCCCTCTCCTTTTAGGAGAAGGTTAGGGTAATGAGAAGTTGGGGGTGAGACTTCCCCCTCTCCCAAAGAGAGAGGGAATACAATAGTCTTTAGTTACGTTCAGTAATTGGCACAAATTTTTGGTCTTCAGGACCGACATAATTCGCACTTGGACGAATAATTTTGCCGTCAATACGCTGTTCGATGACGTGTGCAGACCAACCCGATGTACGCGCAATCACAAACAAGGGCGTAAACATGGCTGTCGGAACGCCCATCATGTGATAGCTCACTGCGCTAAACCAATCGAGATTCGGGAACATCTTTTTGATTTCCCACATCACTGACTCTAAACGTTCGGCAATGTCGTACATTTTCATGTTGTTTTGCTCAGCACTTAATTCACGTGCCACGTCTTTAATCACTTTGTTACGAGGATCACTGACGGTATAAACAGGATGACCAAAACCAATCACCACTTCTTTGCGGCCTACACGTTCACGAATATCCGCTTCGGCTTCGTTAGGATTGTCATAACGCTTTTGGATTTCAAATGCCACTTCATTTGCGCCACCATGTTTAGGGCCTCGCAACGCGCCAATGCCGCCAGTAACGGCCGAGAACATATCCGAACCCGTACCTGCCACCACACGCGAGGTAAATGTAGAGGCGTTAAACTCATGCTCTGCGTATAAAATCAAGGACGTGTGCATAGCACGAACCCAGCTTTCGCAAGGCGTTTTACCGTGTAGCAAATGAAGGAAATGACCGCCAATCGAGTCATCATCGGTTTCAACATCAATACGCTTGCCGTTGTGGCTGTAGTGATACCAATACAACAACATCGAGCCTAAAGAAGCCATGAGTTTGTCGGCAATATCACGCGCACCGGGGTGATTATGGTCGTCTTTTTCAGGAGACAAACAACCTAAAACCGATACACCAGTTCGCATTACATCCATCGGATGAGCCGACGGTGGCAATTGCTCTAAAGCTGTTTTCAAACCCGCTGGCAAACCACGCAAGGCTTTTAATTTAGACTTATAGCCTGTCAATTCAGAAGCCGTTGGCAACTTGCCATGTACTAACAAATAGGCAATTTCTTCAAATTCGCTAGTTTGTGCTAAATCAAGAATGTCATAACCACGATAGGCCAAATCGTTACCTGTACGGCCAACCGTACATAAAGCGGTATTACCTGCGGCTGTGCCTGATAAGGCAACGGATTTTTTCGGTTTGAAGGCGGTTGTTGGAGTTGTTTCGTTAGTCATTGCTGATATTCCTCTTGTGCAAATTTTTCAACAAAATATTGGATTAGGTTTCGACTTCGCTCAACCAACGGAAATGCTCCCTGAGCGGAATCGAAGGGTGGCTTAGCAAATATCAAATCATTTCTTACCCGCAAAAAGCTGGTCAATTTTGTCTTCGTAGCTGTGATAATTCAAAAACTCATACAACTCTTTCCGCTTCTGCATCAAGTCAAGCACATTTACCTGAGTACCTTCTTTACGAACAGTCTCAAATACCGCCAAAGCCGCTTTTTGCATCGCACGAGTAGCCGATAAAGGGTAAAGTACCATTGCAATACCTTGCTCGCCTAATTCTTCACGAGTGTAATAAGGAGTATCACCAAACTCGGTAATGTTCGCCAAAACAGGAACATTCACGGCATCACATACTTTACGATACATGGTAATGTCAGTCATCGCTTCGGCAAAAATCGCGTCTGCACCTGCTTCGACATAAGCACTGATACGGTCAATCACACCGTTCAACCCTTCTTTCTGTAAAGAGTCAGTACGCGCCATCACCACAAACTCGGAATCCGTTTTGGCATCCGCCGCCGCTTTCACACGGTCAACCATTTCATCAATAGCCACAATTTCTTTATTGGGACGATGGCCACAACGCTTGAGTGCCACTTGGTCTTCGATATGCACTGCCGCCGCGCCTGCTTTAATCATTTCTTTGATGGTACGGCCAATGTTAAAGACACCACCCCAACCCGTATCAATATCAACCAGTAACGGTGTATCGACGGCGGCAGTAATACGGCGGACATCAATTAACACATCTTCCAACGACGTAATACCCAAATCAGGCAAACCGTAGGAATAATTAGCCACGCCAGCGCCCGACAAATAAATGGCACGATAACCCACTTGTTTGGCCATCATCGCCGCATAAGCATTGACTGTACCCATCACTTGTAACGGGCTTTCTTCACGTAACGCTTGACGAAAACGCGCACCTGCACTGTTTATACTCATCGCTAATTCACCTTGTTGTGGTAATGGGTTTCGATATTTTTACGCGCCGAACTGATATGACGACGCATAAGGAATTCTGCCAATTCAGCATCTCTATTTTCAATGGCTTCAATAATTCGGGAGTGTTCGGCAAAGGCTTTGTGAGGACGGCCTGCGGTGACCGAAAACTGATAACGATATAAACGCACCCGATGGTATAACTCACCACACAGCATTTGCATTAATACCTCATTACGGCTGGCCTTCACAATCCGATAATGAAAATCAAAATCACCTTCTTCTTGATAATAGCCTTTGCCTGATTGCAGTTCGGTTTGTTGTTGGTGGCGACTTAATAACGCTTTTAAACCTGCCACTTCTTCATCTGTGACATTTTCAGCAGCCAAACGCGCGGCCATGCCTTCCAGCACTTCGCGCACTTGATACATTTCTAATAGTTCAGCAATCGACAATTCAACAACGCGGACACCGACATGAGGAATACGTGTTAACAACTTGCGAGCCTCTAAACGGCGCAACGCTTCACGCAAAGGACCTCTAGACACACCATAACGGCTGGTTAACTCCGCTTCGGAAATTTTCGCACCTGCGATGAGCTCACCTTTAACAATCGCATCTTGAATTTGACTGAATACTCTGTCCGCCAGTGTTAATGTAGCGTTTCCCGACTTAAAAACATCTTGAGTCAACAAATCAGGCATTGATTGTCTACAATCTATAAAATATGCGAGGTATTTTACGACTAAATAAACACAAGTCAAACAAATTGAAAAACTTTGTCGACAATACACCAAAAATACTTTTTCACCTCAAAAATCAACCATTGATGTATTTTACATTCGCCCTCAAAAGAAGATGATGTTGAAAGGATAAAAATTGGTATGATTGACCAACAAAATACCACCAGTCAAAAATGACGGACTCTGTCATTAAAAGTCACGTATATTCAGGCATTAAAGAGACGTTTATGGATAGCCAATGGAATAACTGGCACTTTGCATCATTTTCAAACCCAACACCTGACGTATTAACATGGCAGATTTCTCCTTTTTTTGTCATGTTAAGTCTAGTTTTAGCGATGATCCCTCTTTGTGCAATCATCCCCATTAGAGAACAAATACGTAAATTAAACCAACAAAGCCAAGCCATTTATTTGGGTGGGCAAATCGTTGTTAGCTGCGTTTTAGGCGGTAGCATTTGGGCGATTCATTTATTACTCATGCTAGGAGTGCAACTATCAACACCGCCTGTTAATCTAGCCATGCTGTTTTCCCTATTCATTTCGTGTGCTAATTATTTTTTATTCTTGCGGATTAGCTCTAAACAAGAGGCTACAAAAAAAGAAAAATACTCATGGATTTTATTAAACACAGCAACAATATGTACAATTCAAGCAACACTCATTATTCCATTGACTCATCAAAGTCACTTTTCTATCTCTGCTTTTCCATTAATACTATCTCTTATATTAATTATATTAACAGGCATAATGATGCTATCTATTGGCAATCATGATAAAGATGAAAAAATAATTATTATAGACATAAAATCGGCATTACTTTGTCTTTTTACTGCTATATGTTTAGTCATTAGTTACCGACTCAATTTAGGTGGCGTGAATGTATTCACTAACCCCATATTTATTAGCGAACAACAAAAATCTGAAAAAATAATTTTTGCGCTAATGATTTCAATGGCATTATTATTTATAATTTTTTTCTTATTTTTTTCTATTTTTGCCTATACTAAAATTCTAGAGCAAGCCAATGATTTAGAAGAAAATAAAAACCTAATGGATAAACTGAATGACGACCATACTTCTTTAGAAAAACTAGCGCATTACGACACACTGACGGGTTTATATAATCGCCGTGCATTTATGGAAGCCTTTACAGCACGATTAAACGAATCACGGCAAGCAGCCAATAAACTTGCAATTATGTTTATTGACTTAGACAACTTCAAAACTATCAACGACACGCTTGGCCATTCGGCAGGTGATGAATTATTACGTATTATTTCTCGTCGATTACGAAGCGTTTTGCGTGGTCATGATTTAATTGGCCGTATTGGTGGTGATGAATTTTGTTTGGTCGCACCGATTAGTAGCACTGCTGAAGCCAAAATGATTGGAACACGTATTTTACAAAAGATACAACAGCCGATCACCATTAGCGGTCATGTTGCCAATACCACGATTAGTATTGGTATTAGTCTTTTTCCTTATGATGGTGATGGTCAAGATCAATTAATTAAAAACGCCGATACAGCTCTATATCAATCCAAAGGTAGTGGCCGTAATACACTCAATTTTTATAGTGATTATTTACAAAGTAAATCTCATCGTGAATTAGCCATTCAAAAAGATTTACATTCTGCTATTAGTAAGTCACAGTTATTTTTAGATTATCAGCCTGTTGTGAGATTATCAGACAAAAAGATTGTTGCCTTAGAAGCCTTAGTTCGTTGGCAACATCCCGAAAAAGGCATATTAACTCCTGAACACTTTATTAACATTGCTGAGTTTAATGGCTTTGTTGAATTGGTTGATATGTGGGTTATTCGCCGTATTTGTCATGACATTAAAAGTCTAATGAGTAATAACACCCCACTCAAAATCAGCATGAATTGCTCTGCGCTCAACATTAATAATGATAAATTTATTCCTGATGCCATGCATATATTAGAAGAAGAAGGAGTGGATAAAAAATGGTTTTGTTTTGAACTTGCTGAATCGGTGCTGTATGAACACCGTCATAAAGCACCTCTCTTTTTATCTAAGTTAAATCAGTCGGGGATTAAACTCATTATTGATGACTTTGGCTCTAGTGGCTCGTCGTTATTATGGCTAAAAACGCTCCCTATCATTGAACTAAAATTAGATCGATGTTTATTATTAGATAGCACGAATCCACACGATGCAGAAATTGTTGCTGCTCTTATTGCGATGTCACATAAACTCGGCTGGCAGGTGACAGCCAAAGGCGTAGAGCTAAAAGAACAAATCGCGCTATTAACACAAGAGCAGTGCGATTATGCGCAAGGTTATGCGTTTGGCAAACCTATACGCTTTGAGGATATTATTCAAAGCTTATGACACTAATGCAGAAATAATCAAATGCGAACCAACCGCAATAGTAATGACTTCAAAACTGCGTTTAACGAGCTTGTTGCCTTTTAATAATGCCCAATGTGCTCCTGCATAACCGCCAATCAACGAGCCTAATAACAAAGGCGGAAGCCAAGTCCAAGCGACCGTTGTTTGTTGTGCCAAAAAAAATGCACCTAATCCGTTCCAAAACAACCCGACTAAAATCAGGGTATAAGAAACCGCTCGCGTGAAATCCAGACCAAACCAACGAATCAACCATATCGTCACAAACAAGCCTGTGCCTGATGTTAACGAACCATTCAACACGCCAATGATAAATAACACACCACATCCGATGAAAAGTCCTTGTGGATCACGGTGTACTCTTTCACTTTGTTGCCCAAGTTCAGGTTTGAATACGGAGTACACACCCATCGCTAGGGTTAAAATACCTAATGCCAATTTAGCCCATACTTCTGGCATATCTAAAATAATTTGTGTGCCTAACCAAACACCGGGCAAACCTGCGGCAAGAATAAGCGTTGCAAAGCGGAGATTTAATCGGCCACTTTGCCAATGTCTAGCACTTGCGCCAATCCCTAATGCGACACTGGCAATTTTATGGGTAGCCAATGCTGTCGAAAAGGGCAAACCTAATAATAAAAGTGCGGGTAACTGCAATAATCCTGCGCCACCACCCGCTAAAGCCGATAATAAATTGGCAATTAACGAGATAATAAACAAAATCAACATATCAGTTGCTGACACAACAGCTTTCCTTTTCTACAATAGCTTCATAATAACGACATACTACGTTTTGGCAGTTGACTTATGATTTTTACTCAGCGGGCGTTAAATACAGCATTCTCTTTCATCTTGTTGGCTGCCAGTACGTGCGCTTTTAGTGATGCCAACTCTAAACGATTATATCGCTATTATAATGACAAAGGCATTCCAACGATGAGCGATCAAGTTTCAGAGGAACATATTCGACGAGGATATGACATTGTTGATCGTAACATGCAACTGATTCGTCACTTCCCAGCTTTTGATGAAACCGTCTATAACAAAGATAAAGCCAAACGAGACGCTGCATTTAAGCAACAACAAGAAGATGCCCGAATTTTGAGACTTTACTCCTCTGCACATGATGCAGAACTTGCTCGAAATCGGTTATTTGACACATTAGAAACCAGTATTGGTTATAACTCACTACAACTTCAACGCATTAAACGGCTACGAGCCAATTTTGTCGGTGATGCCGCGTTAGCTGAACGTAAAAGTCAAACTCCGACAGCCAAGCTTAAAGACCAAATTGCTGCCTATGACAAACAAATTAACGACTTACAGGCTTTAATTGATTACCAACGAACCGAGCAAACAAAAGTCAAAAATGATTTTATCCCTATTATCAAAAGACTAACCGAATTAGAGAAAGCTCCTACGGCTACCGCTACGGCAGCACCAAAATCAATGTTTGACGTTTCGCCTCCTTGATTTCTGTCAACACATACTGAGTACCTTACTTTTCGTCGGTGAATGGTACTCAGTCAGCTAGTCTAAAACCCATCAGCCTGTCACTTTAGAGTAGTGTTAAGATTTTCGCTTCCACTGCATCTAAATCAGGAATAATGACTAAGGTGTTTTCATAACGCACCTGTAAATATTCCATTGGCCCAACAGGTGCTTTCTCTAAATCTTCTAATTGAGCGATTTTTACTTTGACCATCACAGGTTCAGACTGCAAAGCAATGGCATAGTGAGGTAGCTTTTCATTTAGACCAACCCCAAAAATTATTGCCAACTGTTGAGGCGCAGGTGGTGGAGCATCGCCATTTAATGTTTCAAAGCTAACAACGGGAATTTGTTGATCTTCCCATTTAACATGCCCTAAAACCGTTGATTTCTTGCCTTTTTTTGCTACTTTCATTTCTGTTGCCGAAATGACTTCCAACATTGTTGAAGAAGGTAATAACAGTTTTTTTTGCCATAAAGGCAATAAACACACATCTAATTTTCCTGTTGTTGCACTCAATAACGTCGTTTGACTCAGAGTGCCCAATTGTGCTTGCGCCATATCATGACCTCTATGCGGCAGTCGCTTGTAAATTATTATTGATATACGTCACCAAACGATTCGCTAAATCAAAAGGATTACCCGTAAAAGATACACATCCTGTCGCTCTCATGGCATCAGGTTGGCTTGGACAGGCACACGTTTTATCATCTTGTGCCCAAATAACACCACCCGCCTCAACCATAAGAGGGCCACTAATCGAACCATCACTGCCCATGCCACTAAAAATAATCGCAATCGCTCGCTTGTGAAAACGACGACTGACATTGGCTAATGTTTGGTCAATAGAAGGCGCGTAAGGGCCATCCCATTTAATATTTCTAGAAACCACTTGTCCATCGGCACTAAAGTCAATTTCAGTCTCAACGGGGGCGATGAGTAACTCACCATTTTTGAGACTATCGCCACCGTGCGCCACTTTACAAGGCATATGATTATGACGCACTAAAACGCGAGTCAACGACTCCTGCATACGCGCATCAATATGCTGAGCTAAAACAAAAGCAACAGGTAACCCCGCGGGAACATAATCTAAAAACTCTTTTACTGCCGCAGGGCCACCGAGAGAGGCTGCCAAAACACAGACATACTCAACCCTTGAGGACTTATAAGCTAACAATTCAGCAGGAACAACCACGTTTTTGGGTCGAGTCGGATTAATAGGTGCTTTTTCTAAGGGCTCTAAGTTTTCTTGAATAACGGGATGACCAACGACATCATAGAGCTTAATAAATACCCGTCGCTCCCAACGAGGATATTGCCGCGTGCCTTGCGCGGGAGCTTGGTCTAAGCCAAACAGTACAGGAACGCCAGCCTCTAATACCCGATCAAGCAACTCGTCGTTTTCCTCTTGCATGTCCACAATCCAAACATCTGGCGTGATAGAGTTAAACAGCTTGTCATCTAAACGGTCAGAAGAGCTATTGAGCACCAAATCATAGCCCTGCCCTTTCACGGCATGTGCAAGTGCCAAGCGTTGCAAGCTCATATCAGAGACAATGGCAACACGAGGATTCCGTTTGGTCATAACACTTACCTCGCTGCAACAGCAGCTAGCAACTCACTGATTGTTTCTAATAGTTGTTGCTCTTGGAATGGCTTACCCATATAGGCATTCACGCCAATTTGGAAAGCACGTTCACGATGTTTCTCACCTGTACGTGAAGTAATCATAATAATCGGCAAACCAATCAAGTTAGGATTGTGTCGAACTAATGAAGCCACTTCGAAACCGTCCATACGCGGCATCTCAATATCGAGCAACATAATATCAGGACGAATATCTTCTAATTTAGTGATTGCATCTAAACCATCTTTTGCCAATACCACCTCAAAACCATGACGCTCTAATAGACGTGATGTGACTTTACGTACCGTCACAGAGTCATCAACTACCATCACTGTACGGGTACTACGTTCTGGTTTAGCCGCCGTAATATTGTCAATGGCTTGTTGTCTTTGACGTGGTTTTTGTAGTGCAGCAGCACGCAACATCGCGACGGTATCTAAAATGATAACGACCGAGCCATCGCCTAGAATAGTCGCCCCTGAAATACCTGCGACCGATGCTAACTGCGCACCCACCGACTTAACAACAATCTCACGAGAACCAATTAACTGGTCAACTTGTATCGCAACACGTTGCTCTGCTCCACGCACCAACATGATCGGCAATGGTAAGGTTTGGCCAAACAGACTAGGTACACGGACTCCATGAACAAACTCGCCCAAATAATGCAACTTGTAGCCAATGTTGGCATATTCAAATGGCGGAGCATCAGGAGAGTAGTAAGTTTCTAACTCATAAGGGCTAGCACGGACAATACCTTCAATTTGAGAAAGTGGAATGGCATAAACATCTTCACCAATACGCACCATCAATGCACGGCTCACCGCCACAGTAAACGGTAAACGCATCACAAAAGTTGTGCCTTTACCTGCCACTGAATGAATCACAACCGTACCACCCAGTTGTTTAATTTCACTCTGTACCACGTCCATACCCACACCGCGACCTGAGATTTGGGTCACTTTTTGGGCTGTTGAGAAGCCTGCGCTGAACAAAAACTGTAATAGTTCTTTTTCACTAATAACGGTGTTTTCATCCAATAGGCCACGTTCAATGGCTTTTTTACGTACCGCTTCGACATTAACACCTCGACCATCGTCAGCAAGTGTCAAAATAATCTCACCACCTTCGCGGCCAATCGACAATGTTATACGCCCCATTGCCTCCTTGCCAGTTGCAGCACGATCTGCGGGTGACTCAAGACCGTGGTCAACCGCATTACGCAACATGTGCTCTAAAGGCGCAACAATCCGTTCCAATAACGTACGATCCATCTCGCCTTCGGCATTGATAACAATCAATTCTGCTGGCTTATGCAACTCTGTCGATGTTTGACGAACAATACGTTGTAAACGTGGTGCTAATCGAGAGAATGGCACGAGACGCGAACTCATCAAACCTTCTTGCAACTCGGTATTTAAGCGAGCCTGTTGCAATAAAAGAGTTTCGGTATCACGCGCTTTTTCAATCAATGTCGCTTTAATTTCAAATAAGTCGGATGCAGACTCAGACAACGATTTTGACAATTGATTAAGCGACGAATATTGATCCATTTCTAATGGGTCGAAATCCTCGTATTTACTTGCTTCTTCCGTATGGCTAGCCAAAATCTGGACTTCTAACTCACCTTCCATACGACGTAGCTGGTCAACCAAACGTTGTACCGTTGCCCCCATTTCTTCTACCGTTTGAGCAAAACCATGAACCCCCATTTCCACACGCGAACGGGTAATTGAGGTTTCACCTGCCAAGTTAATGAGTTTTTCCATTAACTCAGACGATACACGAATCATCTCTTGCGCCGCTTGCGTGTTACTGGCTTGACGGAAATTTCCCGTCATTGCGGGCATCATACCTTCAGCAATAACAGGCAAACTAGACTCGACCGTTTCTATGGTCGTGACTGTTTGTGCCACAGAAGGCGCAGAAACAAGTGCAGCAGGCGTTGCAACGACAACTGCAATCTCATCTTTAAACGTGGCAGGACTTGATAAATAACGTTTTAACTGCTCAACCAAATCACCAACACTCAGTGACTTGCCATTATCTTGCAAAGAAACAACTGCATCAGCAATACGATCATGGCAACGTTGCAACAATGAAAAGACATCAGGCGTGCCGTGATAACGTTTTAAGCACACACCTTCATAGATATTTTCCATTTCGTGAGCTAAATCACCTAATGATTTAACACCTGACATGAATGCACCACCTTTTAAGGTATGCAATCCACGTTGAAGAATTTGCACAGGGGTGATATTTTCAGGTTGCTTGATCCACTGTTGTAAACCCGCATTGGTTTCATCCACAATTTCTTGCGCTTCTTCTAAGAAAATTGCTAATAAATCAGGGTCCAAATCTTGTGAAGCGGAATCATATTCAACGGCGGATGATGTTGCGCTAATAACAGGTGTTGGAGCTACCGTTGATTCAACTTCTATTTTTGTCGCCAGACTCTCAGGTATAGCGACAGATGAAACAGTCTCAATGTTCTCGACTTTAGTCAAGCCACCTGCCGCTGGTGAGAAAAAATCCAAAATAACCGCATCACTTGGCTTATGACGATACAAATCAATCACATCAACAAGGTCTTTAGCAAATTTACAACGACCTTCTTTTTGTAGATCTTCAATCATTTCAGCAAGACGATCATGACAACGCTGCAACAGATCAATTAGAACTTGTGTCGCCTGATAACGGTTATTGACCAAGTCTTCATACAAAAACTCAAGCTCATGACCTAAATCACCCAAACTAGCCACAACCGCCATTCTTGCGCCACCTTTTAAGGTGTGTAAGTGACGTTGTAATACGCGTAATGGTTGCTTATCTTCTAAATTGGCACGCCAATTATTGAGTTCATCATCGGCGGCTGTCAGTACTTCCTCTGCTTCTTCTAAGAAAATTGACAGCAACTCAGGATCAGCACCCTCATCAATTTCAGCAACAGGCGGAACATAACTGCTTTCTGTAGGCAAATTAACAACAGGACTTCCGCCCCATTCACGTAAACGCTCCACCAATTTAGGGTTAGGATTAACAGTTTGACTTGCCGCTAAGGTATCAAAAATATTGATGATTTCGTCATGTGCGTTGGCTAAGTCTTCTAATAACTGCTCATTTGCTAATGCTTTTTCAGCATCTTCGGCTATAAAACGATAGACATAAATTAACTGATTACTAATTTCAGCTAATGGTAAAACCATCGAATTTTTTGCAGATGGCGCTAAACGCTCTAACTCTTGCACAAGCAATTGAATATGTTCAGCATGATCTGGCGCACTTAACCAACCACTCAACTCCCACGGCGCATCTAGCAAATGATCTAAACCTAAGTCAAGGAAACCTGCAACCAGACCTGCTGCATTAACGTGCAATGCGGCTTCATCAACAAAACTTTCGTCATCCGCGGACACAGGAGCATGACCAATGTTTTCAACTCGCTCAACAAAATCATTGACTTCTGGAATAAGTCCCTCACCGCCTGCCATCACATCAACAATACTTTGTTTGATTAAACGATGAGACTCGGCCAGTAACTCAATATGCTTATGCTGTAAACCCCGATGTTGATTCCGTAAATCTTTCAGCAATTGCTCCATCGGTGCAGCAATCAACGCTATTGCTTTAATACCTGCCATGCCTGCACTACCACGTAAAGTATGCAAGGCTCTCAACATTTGATCCGTCACAGCAACAGTTTTGTATTGGGCGGGCAAATCTGCAAGATAGGCGGCGATTTCATCAAGATAGCTATTGGCTTCATTGGTGAAAATATCGAGCAATACGGTGTCTTGAGTCACCATACTTTCTGATTGAGTAGGCATTTCTGCTAGACTTGCGGCTAACTCCTCAAAAGCATCGGTCATATCTGCTTCGTCGGTGTTTTCTTCTACGGTTACTGCCGTCGATACTGCAACTGCTACAACCTCATCTTTGATATCATCAACAGTGATTTCTTGCGCGACCGTAACAGGCTCAGGTTCTATGCCGTGCATACAAGCAACGGCTGCTTCAATTTCAGCAATCGAAACTTCTTTGGCATGAGCAAAATGATCGGCAACACTCATCAACGGTGAGGTGTTTAACGTGGGAACTTCTTTATTTTGAAAGTTGTTCACCAACTCGGGGATGACTTTAATCACTTCGGTAATTAACCGTGTCATCTCAGGGCTAGGCTTGGCTGTTTTGTCAATGACACGGTTAAGCATGTTTTCAACAGACCATGCCAGCTCGGCCTCTACTTTTGCACCCACCATACGGCCAGAGCCTTTCAGGGTATGGAAACCTCGACGAAATTCAGTCAGCGCAGAAGAATTACTAAAATTGGCCGCCCATTTGGGGAAATACGTATTGATTGTTTCAAGAACTTCTTCGGCTTCTTCAATAAATATTTCTCTAATCTCGTCGTCCTGACTAAAGTCATCTGTAGGGACAAGGATATGTTGAGGAACAACAACGGCTGACATTTTCGCTGGTAATACCGAAGTGATATCTTCCTGTTCTAGCACAATAGCCGAAGCCGATTCAACATTGCTATTATTACTCAAAGAATCGGTCTGAGCACTTAGAGAGGATTCTTCACCTAAATCCATTGGCACATCAAAGACTTCATCCATTAAATCACTGTCAAAAACGACCGCTTCATCAGCCAAAGCATGCTCATCTTTATTGACGGGAGTATCAACGACTTGAACGGATGGCGACTCTATAATATCGGCAAAAACAACACTAAACACACCCGTTAAATCTATATCGACCACAGCGGTGCGCGTCATATCATCGGTTGTTTCTTCCGTCGTATTCGCCTCAACTGTTTGAACTTCCTCAACGAAACCTTGTGTCTCACCACGCGCATAAGCCATTGCCCATGCCACATCGTCAGCAGAAGGAGACTGTGCCTTAGCAAACAAATCAGCAACCGTCATCAGTGCGGCAGTATTGATACAAGGAGATTGTTGATGGTGGAAATTTGCCACTAAATCAGGGATAACTGCCACAACATCGGTAATCAAGCCCATCATGACGGCATTTGGCTGAGCTGATTTATCTATCACGCGATTCAACATGCTTTCAATAGACCAAGCCAACTCGGCAACCACTTTTGCTCCGACCATACGACCAGAGCCTTTGAGTGTATGAAAGCCCCGACGTACCTCGGTCAAAGCCGTTTTATTCTCAAAATTAGCTGCCCATTTAGGTAAGAATTCTTGTAGTGTCTCTAAGACCTCTTCTGCTTCTTCGACAAAAATTTCACGAATTTCTTCATCTTCAATGCTGTCATCTTGAGGAACTTCGGCAGTCACTTCAAATGGTGGCTTCTTGACAATGCTGGCTTTCACGACTAACGCGTCAATCGCTTTTTCTTCTCTAATTTTTTCTACACTATCAGAAACAACATCCGTGCTAACCATCGTTGCATCAAAGGCAGATGCAATATCTCCAATGCTGTGCGCCGTAGCATCGTCATCAATCGCTAGTAATGCAGCCGTGTCTTTGACTTCTAGCGTGGCTAATTGTTGAGAAATAGCAATATTGACCAGTGTGGCATTTGGATCAGAAATAGATGAAGGCATAAACGCCGACTCTGTTCCATCGAATTGCGTAAGATGAGGTGTTGATGGCTCTGATGACAGTGTATCTATTGACTTTTTAGGCGTAAACGTCATATTGCCTAATATCGCTTCGGCATCAAACGTCAATGTACTATTAAAAACACTGTCATCTTCATCTATGACATCTTTAGGCTCAGGTAACACAGCAGCAGGAATATGCAACAGGGTTTTATCACCCGCATTAAGCTCTGTTGTGATTGACCCGTCAGCAGCCAAAGAAGGCAGCGCGACAAATGTTTGCGTCTCATCTAAAGTGTCAGTGTCGTTCGCAAGTAAATCATCATTAGGCTCTGGCAAGACCAATGCAGGCATAGATACTTGCGTTTTATCCAAATCGGTATCTTGTGTTATGGCTTCAATATCGACAGGTTCTGGCAATACGACAGCAGGAGTATTAAATAATGTTTTATCTAACAAACTCTCAGGCACTTCAAAGACAACTTCAGGCAGTGCTTTTTCTTCTTCTGTTTTTGCTTCGGTACGTCTGACAACGGGTTCAGGTGGAGGCACTAAGACCAAACCATAACCTAACTTTTCCAATGATTGAGAGGCTAAATCAAGCAAACTATTATTTTGATGATGATTCGCCACACGCTCCAGATAATACTCAACCGACGAAATAACATCCGCCAAGGTATCCATTTCCGACCAGCTTGGACGATACTCATCTTTCAACAGATGCTGTTGAATAAACTCAGACAACTTCGCCAAAATGTGCGCTGGACGGGTTAAGTCTAACATGGTTAGACCACCACGAACCGTTGCCAACAATGCAGGCAACTCCGCTAAACGTTCGGCATTCCATTGAGAGCTAATGTACTCCACAATACATTCTTTGGCTTTTTCTAATGCCGTTCTTGACTCTCTCAGTACCGCGCCTTGAGCAGCTGACACCTGATCCACCATGGCATTGCCGCCAAAAGTATCAATAGATGAAGATAGCGGTTGATCATCAATCACTTGCTGTAAACTAGACTCGACTTCAATTAAACCACTGGCAATGACCAACAAAGCCCCTTCGGGCAGCACGCCAAAATTAATAGCTTTACTGAGCGTTCTGTTTTGCTCTGAAATAATTTTTTGCAACTGCTGAAAGCCAAGAACCTGTAAGGTACTCGCTACTTGTTTCAAAATAGGCAACAGCGGTTTTAAGGCTTGAATATCTGGATGACTCGCATAAGTCAAATCATCAATTGTCTCTTTAACATGAGCCAATTCATCACTCACACCTTTAATCACTGACTGCATCGCTTGACGATCAGGTGCGGCGAGTTTTTCTTTTTCAGCTTCAACAATGTCAAAAGTAGGTAGGGCTTCATCTAAACGATACAAGGCACGTATCGCAATAATTCGATGAGTCATTCCTCGACTTTTAGCCAAATAATAAAGAATATTTTTTAACAAATCTAATGGTGGCGTATGTTGTGGATAAGCCGAAAACTTGCGTAGCTCTTGCTCAATTTCACCTAATAACGTTTTAATGGCAGGAGTCAGCGGAATGCCATTGGTCATTAAACCTTCAACAAGCGCAGATGACATTTGCCAAAGTGCTTGTAACGCTTTTTGACCAATAAACAAACCAAGCTTTTCAAATACTAATAATAAATGCTCATAGTTTTGTTGCAAATGTTGCTGACGAATAATGCCCAATAAACTTAACTGGTAACCATGACGTATTTTTTTTAGTGCCGCAGGAAAAGGTGCAACACCTGATTGGCCTAGCACCGAGAAAACGCGGACAAAATCAGGCTTAAATAACGCCAGTTCGGATAATGGCGTTTCGTCGTGAGCCACTCTTAAGGCATTAATTGTTGATAACAACACAAAAGGGGTATCACGTTTAGCGACTTGTAAACGCTCTAAGTATGCAGGCAACTGTAGCATGGCATCAATAAGTGCATGGTGCGCTTGAGTGCTATCAACAACTTTATGATTGACAAGCGATAGACAGAGCTTTTCCATCTCCTCAGCAAGCATGGCCGCACCATAAAACTCAACCATTTGCAAAGTACCAAAAATCTGGTGCAAATAGGCCAAACAGAAACGCAATTTAGCGACATCGTAAGGATTCGCAATATACGCTTCTAGTGCTTGCTGCGCTTGTTTTAATGTTTCTTCAATCTCGCTTTTAACCCAGTCTAAAGCAAGAAAGTTATGATTATCACTCATCTTTTTAACCTCCCCTCTGGGGGCTTGATGCTTTTTATTACGATCACGATACTTAGGCAATACGTCGGTAAGCTAAAGTATCAGGATAGTCAATACGCTCTAACAACGGATGTTGCCAATCCATCATTTCACCAACACCCAACACTAAGATTCCTCCTAGCTGCAAGCGTGATGCAAGATGAGAAACAACATCTCGTTTGCGAAAACGGCGGAAATAAATCAGTACATTTTGACAGAATATAACATCCATATCACTAAAAGGAGCTTTCTCTAGCTCCATTAAATTTAACTGAGCAAAAGCTATTCTCGCTTTTAATGATTGGCTAATCTGCCAGTCTCGATGGTTTGCTAAGAGGTGGAAATATTGTTCTTTGAGCTGTTCAGGAATGCCATGTAATTTCCGCTCATTATAAACGCCCAACTTTGCTTTCGCTAAGGTTGGCAAACTAATATCTGTCGCGGTAATGCCATAAAAAACACTTTTACGCCCTGTTGTGTGTAACAAGTCCTCAATCAACAATGCCAAAGAATAAGGCTCTTCCCCTGTTGAGCAACCCGCACTCCACAAATTTAACGCTTGCGTTTTAGGATCAGCAAGCTGTGCTTTTAAGTGTTGTTCAACCAAAGCATAAGAACTGGCATGTCTAAAAAAAGAGGTTTCTTGCACAGCTAGGCGATCAACTAAAATCACCCATTCTCTTTCGCCACTAGCTCCTGCCATTAACTGTTCATAGTACGTTTCATAGTCATTGATAGCAATTTCTCGCATCCGCGTTGATAAAGCTATCTCTAGAAATGGGCGACGCGTTTGCGTAAATGTCATACCCGTACGCGCATCAATCAGCCCTTGCCATAAAGCAAACAGTTCATCCGAAATAGGAACTACTGGCTTGATACCCCAATCTTCTAGTGCCACGCCTGTGTCCTCATGCTGGTCAGACAATTACCTATGATTAGGCATAGTCTGGTAACTTGAAGCCTGCTACAGATAAACGTAATTCAGCAGCCATTTCTGCCAAGTTACCAATCGAACGCGCCGTTGCAATAGTACCAGCGGTTGTTTGAGTGGTAATCTCTTGAATGACGTTCATGGTATTAGAAATATGACCTGCGGATGCTGCTTGTTGACGCGCCGCGTTGGAAATATTCTGAATCAAGTCCGCAAGATTACGAGAAACCGTTTGAATCTCTTCAAGTGCCACACCCGCATCTTGCGCTAAACGCGCACCACGCACAACTTCCGATGTGGTTTGTTCCATCGAGATAACCGCTTCATTGGTATCTGATTGAATCGTTTTAACCAACTGTTCAATCTGTTTCGTTGCAGAGGCTGAACGTTCAGCGAGACGTTGAACTTCGTCAGCAACCACCGCGAAACCACGACCTGCTTCACCCGCCATCGACGCTTGAATCGCCGCGTTTAACGCGAGAATGTTGGTTTGGTCAGCAATGTCATTAATAAGAGAAACGATGTCACCAATTTCTTGCGAAGATTCACCCAAACGTTTAATACGTTTTGATGTTTCTTGAATCTGTTCACGAATCGTATCCATACCCTCGATACTACGTTGCACCACATCCGCCCCTTTATGGGCGATGGCTACAGATCTATCCGCAACGACGGCTGATTCGGCAGCGTTGGCAGATACTTGGTCAATCGAAACCGCCATTTCATTTACCGCAGCAGAAGCACCTGCAATCTCTTGTGCTTGATGCTCAGAAGCTTCCGCTAAGTGCATCGCTGTTGATTGCGTTTCTTGAGCAGCAGAAGATACTTGCACCGCTGTTTGGTTAATCGTTGATACCAATTGACGCAATTGGTCAATGGAGTAGTTGATAGAGTCAGCAATCGCACCCGTAAAGTCTTCAGATACCGTTGCTTGTACCGTTAAGTCACCATCAGCGAGGTCACCTAATTCATCTAGCAAACGTAAAATAGCGGATTGGTTACGTTGATTTTCTAATTCAACAGACTCCGCACGATGACGATCAGCGTCAGCATCTAATTGAGCACGCTCTCTATCTTGGCGCGCACGGACACGAATAAAGCCAAATAACGAAATTAATGTCGCCGCCAACGAAAATACACCGATAACCGTCGCCGAGATAGCATTAGCTTCTTCATCGACAATGGCTGTTAATTTAGTCAGTGTTGACAACAACTCTGGAGAGTCACGGAAGATTGCCGCAGATGCCTCACGAACCTGAAACAACTCAGGAGAGGATTGTAGAATTTCGTTTGCACCTTGCTGTACAGAACTTTCAAACAATTTACTAACAGCCGTAAGCGATGTTCTCGCGGTGGGATCTTTAACCGCCACTAAACCCTGATCAGCATCACCATTCAATAAGCCAGTTAACACTTGACCAAACGTTTCTGAGTCACGGCCGAAATCATCCGCAGCCATCACGGCATTTTCATCACCATTTAAGACGCTACTAACCGAACGTAAAATACGTTCTGCTAATACCGATTGATTTTTAGCAAATACTACTTGCGAAGCAGAAGAGCCAGACGCGACCATTGCATCAACAATGCCATCATTTTCTGCTTGTAACTCAGGGACAGCATCGGCAATACCCGCGACTAAATCATGCAAATTACTAACCGTTTTTTCACCCGCGCTCACTGCTTGAATATTTTTTGATGCGCGTTCCCAAATAACTTGCACCGCTTTAGTATCTGCATAGCTTTCATCATGCAATACTTTTAGTGCACTCCAACGAGAATTAAACTCTTTGGCCGCTTTATTGAGTGCTTCGAAAGCCTGTTGGTTACCAGATGCAGCTTCCGTTGCATTTTTTGCAATATCCTGAGACAACACTCGCAACTCAGACGCATGCTGAATCATTTGCCGACCATTCGAACTCTTTTTTGCCACAACAACAAAAGAGCCTGCGGTCAACATAATAAAGATAATAAAAGCCAATAAAAAGCGTGTTGCATCTGGAGTATCTGCAAGCGACCGCCAAAAACCACGGCTAAATACTGCCTGAAACGTACTTTTAGAAAACAGGCTTTTATAATTAATCCCTGAAAGAGATTTTCGTAAATCTGGCATTGGTGATTTCATAGCGGACAGATCTCCACACAACCTGTTTTTATTTTCTTTAAAACCACGAAACCTATCATTAAGCAATCGCTGCTTTTAGGAAACGTGGGTCTTCAATCAAACGACTGAGTAACAAGACATACCATGTATGCCCATCACGAACAAAAGCACCCTGCACAAAGGGCTCAGCTCCTGTAAAGGGAGCTTTTACATCCATCGTATACTCGGCAATATTAAAGTGCTGCATTCCCAACACTTCATCTACTGTTAACCCCGTGAATACGCCTTGATGATCGACTACTAACACGCGATGTTTCTGCTCTTGTACATGAGACTTTCGCCCCATAAACATCATCATGTCACTGATAGGTAATAATCGCCCACGAACATTCGCTAAACCTTTCATCCAAGACTCAACACCTGGAACTAAGGTATAACGTGGGACTTTTAAGACTTCTGCCACTTCGCCGATAGGTGCTAAAAAATTCTCACCCGAAAGTGTGAATCCAACCCCTGTCCACGCATTAGCACCTTGTCCCAACAAGCCTAAACCACGTTTTTTGGAACGTTCGGCGAATTCTAGCAGTTTAATAAAGCCTTTGGCTGCCATGGTGTACGACCTACTTGCCTGGTATTAAGTTACGAATCACACTCATCAGTAAGTTTTCATCGACAGGCTTGGTGAGATAGTCGCAAGCTCCTTGCCGCTTCCCCCAAACACGATCAGTTTCTTGATCTTTGGTTGTGACAATGACAACGGGAATGTGTGCAGTATCAGCACCTTTTGTAATTTGACGAGTCGCCTGAAAACCATTGATTCCCGGCATTACCACATCCATTAGTACTAAATCAGGTAACTCTGCACGCGCAACAGCCACCCCATCTGCACCATTAGTTGCTTCCAATGCCACATGACCATTACGCTCTAAAATCTCTTTAAAACGATAAGTCTCTGTCGGCGAGTCATCTACAATCAAAATTCGAGCCATACTGTCCTCATTCTTATTGCTATTGACAGGTTAGGACTTGACGTATAGGCGGATGGCACTAAACAACTCTTCCTTACTGAAGGGCTTAGTGAGGTACTCATCCGCGCCAACGATACGCCCTTTTGCTTTATCAAACAAACCATCCTTACTAGACAACATAATGACGGGGGTTGACTTAAAAGCGGAGTTGTTTTTAATCAAAGCACAAGTCTGATAACCATCCAAACGCGGCATCATAATATCAACAAAGATGATGTCTGGATTAGTATCAGCGATTTTTGCTAAGGCATCAAAACCGTCAGTCGCAGTAACAACAGTACAACCCGCTTTTTGTAATAACGTTTCAGCTGTACGGCGAATAGTCTTGGAGTCATCAATTACCATGACTTTTAAGCCGTCAAAATTCTCTTCCATCGGAATCGCCTTCCTATTATGAGGTTATATAATATATAGCCAATTGTGGAGTTCGGAAAGTTAAACCAAGCACCCCGTTTATCATGTTAAACATACGTTATTCGGGGGGGTAGCCTTTCTTTTAACATAGTTTTTAGGATGAATCCATAGGGGAATGGACTTAGCCTGTCAAACTATAGCCTAAATAAATTACAAAGGCTTAGCATGAGAACCTCATGCTTTATACAAAGTTAACGCTTTTAGTAAACTTAGACAATGGTCTTTTGCTGTGCTTGTGTGATGATGCACAAATAGACAGCAAATTAAACCCAATATATTTTATTTATCTAATACTTATTCTCAACGAACAAACCTGACCACGTCCAATAAAGAAAATGGCCACGCCAACTCTTGCTCTGTCGTTTTTCGTAAAACGGGTATCCTTATACCATATTTTTTCACTAAGGTATCGTCTAAGGCAATATCTGTGTACTGCCACTCAAAACGAATCGCCATTTGTGCTTGTGTCAGCAAGACTTCTGCATCATCACACAAATGACAGCCTTTTGTACCATAGAGTATCAGCATTTCCCCACCCTACTCTATTCCGCTTTTGGACTGACCTGCCAACAACGGTGGATTTTCAGGTTACGCTTATAATCAAAACCAATGGTTTCTGGCGTAATCTCTTTGAGTTGCAAATAACGCATACCGTCTTCATCCAACTGAAAACGACGAAAGTTCGTCGAGAAGTAACAAATACCATTTGGATTGAGTAAACGCATCGCCAGTGTGATTAATTCAACATGGTCGCGTTGGACATCAAACACATCTTGCATTTTTTTGGAGTTTGAAAATGTCGGCGGATCAATAAAAATGACATCAAATTTTTCGCGGCATTGACCTAACCACGCCATCACATCGGCCTCAATAAAATGATGATGGGTTTCTGCAATACCATTGAGCGCAAAATTACGTTTGCCCCAATTCAAATAGGTATTCGACAAGTCAACACTCACCGTTTCAATTGCACCACCTAATGCCGCGTGCACACTAGCAGAACACGTGTAGGCAAAAAGGTTTAAAAACGTTTTTCCTGCGACTTGTTGCCCCATTTTTAGGCGTAATGGTCGATGATCTAAAAACAAACCAGTATCTAAATAATCGGTTAAGTTGAGCAGAAACCGCGCTTGCCCTTCTTGAACTTCGTTATATTTATTGCGTTGGCTTTGTTTCTCATACTGTTGATTGCCTTTTTGTTGGGCGCGCACTTTGATAAAGACTTTATCACGATGCAAACCAAAGACCAGTCGAATCACTTGTAAGGCCATGCGAAAACGAAACGTCGCTTTTTCAGGATCAATCATTTTTGGCGGTGCGTACTCTTGTACATGCAGCCAGTCACCGTAAACATCTATTGCAATATTAAACTCAGGCAAATCAGCATCATAGATGCGATAACAACACACGCCTTCACGTTGTGCCTGTTTATACAAATGCTGAATATTTTTACGTAAACGATTCGCTAAGGCTTCGCCCTCAACAGGAATCTCACCTTCCGCCTCAATAAATTTATGTGGTGTTGCTAAAGGGACATCTTGAATATTGCCATGCCGCGCAAACACGTTCAGGTCGCCATTGCGAAGCTTTTGTGTGTGTAAATGCTCAAAGCCGAGCGCATCAGCATGTTCAATTTGTGCCGCTAAGACAGCCACTTGCCACATGGGGAATCGCTCACGAGCTAATCGTCCCAAGGCTTTATATAGATAGATCGCTGTATCCGTTTCGCCTAAACGCTCACCATAAGGGGGGTTGGTAATTAATAACCCAAAGGCGGCAGGTTTATGCGGTAATTGTGCTAATTCACGGTGTTCAAGGGTAATAAATTGGCTGACACCTGCGGCATGAATATTTTTTTCAGCGGCACGTAAAGCAGAAGTATCGGCATCGTAACCCATCATTAACGGCCACGATTTACGCTCACCTGCTTCTTGACGTTGGCAGGCCTCTTGCCAACATTGCTCCCACAACTCAGGATCATGCCCTTGCCATGCTAAAAAGCCATAATGCTCACGCAGCAAGCCTGGTGCAACATCACCATACATTAATGCCGCTTCGGTGAGGAATGTGGCTGAGCCACACATGGGGTCAACTAGCGCATCAAACTTAGCATCTGGCCACCCTGCTTGTTGCAAAATAGCAGCGGCAAGTGTTTCTTTCAGCGGTGCATCACCAATCAACAAACGGTAGCCACGTCGGTGCATACTTTCGCCCGACATATCTAAACTAACAATAATGCTATCAGGCTGAATTAACACATGTAGGTTGATGTCGGTATTTTGCGTGTCAACATTCGGGCGTTGACCCGTTTGCTGCCGAAAATAGTCAACAACCGCATCTTTGAGTTTTAGTGCCATATATTGGGTATGGCAAACCACGCCTTTAATGGCAACACCACGAACGGCAAAGGTTTTATCGAGATCAAACACATCTAACCACGGATAATTAACCGCTTGCTCATATAAGGCTTCAGGAGTCTGACTTTCAATGCGAAATAACGGCTTATAAACCCGCGAAGCCAATCGTGACCACAAGCACAGTTTATAGGCGGTGCTTAAATCACCTTCCACCATAATTGCGCCATGCTGTTGGCTGATAACCGTTGCACCTAATTTGGCCACTTCAATGGCTAATAACGATTCAAGACCGTCGGCACACGCGACAACCCAAGCTGATACTGTCATGTTTGTTCTCAAAACGTCAGAAATACGATAGGGATATTCAACAATGGACGATTCGTGAACCGCCACTATGCCCCTCTTAAAAAATCGGCACGGATTTGATGGCTATTCGGCATTCCTCGAACCGGCCAACGAATCATACGAATACCTGCGGAGGCCAGTGCTTTGTCTTTTTTGCTGTCGGCTTTGATGCGATCAACACGCTCATGACTAGAGTCATCTAACTCTATCGCCGCTAGAATTTTAGCGCCATCAGGCGTGCAAATGACAAAATCGACACTCATGCGATTAATACGGTTAAACCACGCCTGCCTATCGGCAGTGGGATCAACTTCAATCATTCGACACAGTTGTACCTGACTAAAAATTAAATACTCGGGTAATGCCTGACGTAATCGGCCATATAACACGCGCTCTGGCGCAGTCATTAATTCACGAGGAATATATGGCCAGACTGCCATGTCGTCGATATTCTTTTTTGCGGATGGAACTGACTCAGGTTTACGCGTCAGCCCCATGAAAATAATAACAACCAACCCAAACGCTAATAACCACAAAATGCCTTTGACTAAACTTAAGGTTTCCAAGGTGTAACCCATGCTCCTGATACGCCTAACGAAGACTCTTTGCTTAAACGACCTTTCAAACCATTAGCTGCTTCTTTTTGCAATTCAGGCCCAACGACCACTTTCCAACTATCGCCATTTTTAACCACCCGCGCACGATAGCCTTTGGCCGCCAATTTAGCACTTAATGCGTCGGCCTTACTGCGGTCACTCATACTGGCGACTTGTACGACCCAAGCTTCTGATTTCTCTTTATCTTTGGCCTGCTCTTTTTCCTTCGCTTGCTCTTTCTGTTTACCTTCTAAAGCCAACTTTGCTTTTTCTTCTTCTTTTTTCTTCGTCTCCGCTTTTAGCTTCTCTTTTTCTGCTGCGAGCTTGTCTGACTTATCGGCAGCTAATTTCTCTGCCTTGGCCTTTTCTTTCTCGGCCGCTAATTTTTCCGTTTTAGCTTTCTCTTTATCTGCCAATAGCTTTTCGGCTTTGAGCTTCTCTTTTTCGGCTGCTAATTTTTCGGCTTTATCGGCGGCCAACTGCTCAGCTTTGTCTTTTTCTAAGGTTTTGGCTTTATCTTTTTCAGCCAGTAATTTTTGCGCTTTTTCTAATTTTGCTTTCTCTTCCTTTTTCTTAGCTGCGTCAATTTTTGCTTTTTCTTCTAATGCTAATTTTTCAAGCTTTGTCTGTGCATCCAATGCGTGTTGTTTAGCTGCTTTTTCTGCTAACAATTTTTCAGCAGCTTTTTGTGTTTTGCTATCGGGTGACTCAAGCATCACTAAGGCTTTTTCTGCCTCTAATTTTTTAGCTGCGGCTTTTTCTGCCTTGGCTTTTACTTCTGCCTCGGCATCTGCTTTTGCTTGAGCAAGCAATGCAGAGGCCTGCTGTTGTGCAACAGCATCATTGCTTGCCGCAGGCGGCGTTGCTGGGGTTGTGCTAGTGAGTTCGGCCTGTTGCTTTTTAAACTCTTGTTCGGCTTTATCTTCGGCTCGTTTTTGTGCTTGTGCTTCTTCAACCGAGGCACCATCTGTGCCATTTAATAACGCCATCGCCCGATTACGTGCCGCTTGCTCTGCCGCTAATTGTTCAGGAGACTTCGCGGTATTTAACGCAGGCGTTGTTGGTGCAACGGCTGTTGCTTGAGCCGTATTGGGCTGCCCCATCGGATAGAACTGTGGGTCTTCTGGATGTTCAGTCGCCACTTGATCTTCAGCTTCTTGTTGCTGTTGATTTAACTGTGGACGTGTTTGCTCAACCGTTGTGGTGACGGGTGGTTTAGGAATAGGTTCAAGACGACTCAGTAATTTTGCCCCTGAACCATCTAACATGAGTGGTAATAATACGGCTGCGCCCGCGATTAAAACGATACCGCCCAAAAGGCGTTGTCTGACTGCTGTATCCATAAGTATTTAATGTGTTGCTAGCCACTGCTTGGCGGCAGCGACAGTATAAAAAGAGCCAAATACTAAGATTCTATCGCCTGTTTGAGCCATTGCTAATGCTGAACGCATGGCCGCCCCGACAGTTTGATAACTTCCACCCACAACCATACCGCGTGTTTGTAACAGCGGTGCGAGTTTGTCTACAGGCGTACCTCGGGGTACATCTAAACCTGCAATAAACCACGCATCTATTCGTCCCAAACAACTGTCTAAGGTTGCGCCAATATCTTTATCCGAGAGCATGGCAAAAACCGCAAACGTTTTGTACGGAATAACCGGCAATTGTTGCATAAAAAACGCTGCGCCGTGTGCATTATGCGCGACATCCATCACGATTTTTTTCTGTTGATAGACTAAATGCTCTGCTCGCCCTGCCAATTGTGCAGATTTTAACCCATTATGCAGCGCGACTTCTGTGATGTTAAGCGGTAACACCCTAATAGCTGCGATAGCGGTAGCAACATTATCTAATGCAAGTCTAGCTTTGGGTAAATGGGTGAAGGTTTGCGTTTCATTCCACCATGACCACGTTTCGCCGTCATCGCTAAAGCCAAATTGTTGATGTTTGATTTGTAATGGTGTGGCAAGTTGTGCGGCATAATCTAATAACGGTTGTGGTGGATTGACTTCGCCATAAATTGCAGGTTTATGAGGGCGAAAAATACCTGCTTTTTCGACACTGATTTTTTCACGGGTATCACCTAGCCAATCCACATGATCGATACCGATGCTGGTGACAACGGCGACATCCGCATCAATGATATTCACGGCATCTAATCGGCCACCTAAGCCTACTTCTAAAATAACAATATCTAATTGCGATTGTTGAAATATCCATAATGCTGCCAGTGTGGTGAACTCAAAATAGGTCAAAGAAATATTGACCGTCGTTCGTGCAGCTTCAATGTGCTCAAATGCTGTGATCAACAACGCATCATTAACTGGTTGGTTTTGCAGCGCGATACGCTCATTAAAATAGGTAATATGCGGTGAAGTATATGTCCCAACACGATAGCCTGCGGCGGTATAAATAGCCGTTAACGTAGCGACGGTTGAACCTTTGCCATTGGTGCCTGCAACGGTAATGACGGGACAGCCTAATTGCTGTAAAGCTAAAACGTGGGCAACTTTTTGCACGCGCTCAAGCCCCATGTCGATGGCTTTGACGTGTTGTGTTTCTAAGTGTGAGAGCCAATCGGCAAGGGTTAGTAATGACATAAGGGTTCGTTAACAGAGGGGTTAAAAAGTGCGGAGGCGTAGGATTATTCCGTATTGCATACAGGCCAAGACGACTAGCTAGTATTTAATCTATCTTAAATACTTCGCAAAAAACAACAGCGACAACTATTGGAATTGGCATCATCAATGCCCAATGCAGCTGACTTAAACCATGAAAACCCATTTTATCAACTATAAAATAGATCATTATGAAGATTAAACTAAAGCAAAGAAAAACCTTATCTCGCTTAAAATAAGTTTTCATGGCACTTCCATTTTGCTGCTGCGTCTGTATTTCCACGTATTATCATTCAACAAAATTGGTTTGTGTGATCAAACAGGCCGACGCGTCAATTTAGCCAGCACACGATAAATGGTATCGCGCATTTCGTGACGATGGACAATCATATCCACTGTACCGTGATCGAGTAAAAACTCAGAACGTTGGAAACCTTCGGGTAAGACTTGGCGCACCGTTTGCTCAATGACGCGAGGCCCTGCAAAGCCAATTAAGGCATAGGGTTCAGCGATATTCAAATCACCTAACATAGCCAAACTCGCAGAAACACCACCATAAACGGGATCTGTTAATACCGAAATATAGGGAATACCGTTCATTTTTAACTGTTCAATGACTGCAGATGTGCGCGCCATTTGCATCAGTGAAAACAAGGCTTCCTGCATCCTCGCGCCACCCGATGTCGAAAAACATACTAAGGGTATTCTTTCACGCAAGCAAATTTCAGCCGCACGGACAAAACGACCGCCAACCACTGCACCCATCGAGCCACCCATGAAATTAAACTCAAAGGCCACCGCCACCAATGGCATTTCGTTCACTGTGCCTCTCATCGCAATCAAGGCATCTGTTTCACCTGTCGCTTTTTGGGCATCGGTTAAGCGGTCAATGTATTTTTTGCTATCTTTAAAATTGAGTCGGTCTTCGGGTTGTAAATCCATGCCGACTTCTTCACGGCCTTCAGGATCTAAAAACGAATCTAAACGCTCACGAGCATTGATCCGTAAATGATGATCGCATTTGGGACAAACGTGTTGATTTCGTTCGACTTCGGCTTGATAAAGCACCGAATCACATTTTGGACATTTCCGCCAAACGCCTTCAGGAACCGAGACTTTACGTTCTTCGGCTTGTTTGCCTGCATTCGGTAAAATTTTTCCCAGCCAACTCATGGCAGTGCCCTCGTGTGTTTTGCTTGATTAAGACTTAGGCAGTGCTCTGCGTCAGTCTTAACTCTGTCGATTAAATACTATCCATTGCTTGACGCATTTCTGCCATCAAACGCTGTAACTCGGCTGGAATCGCATCGGGTGTTTGCCCTAATTCGGCAATACGGTTGACTAAAACCGAGCCAACCACCACGCCATCGGCATAATGAGCGACAGCAGCGGCGGATTCGGCATCCTTAATACCAAAACCCACACCAATAGGCAAATCACTAAAACGACGAATCGTTGCCACACGCTCGGCAACTTCATCAACATCTAAGGTATTTGAGCCTGTTACCCCTTTGAGCGAGACATAATACACATAACCACTGGCTGCGGCAGTAATGCTTTGAATCCGTTCATCGGTAGAGGTAGGAGCTAACAGAAAAATTGGATCAATTTGATGTTGTTTCAGCGTCATCGCTAAACATTCGGCTTCTTCAGGCGGCAAATCAACGGTTAGTGAACCATCAACACCTGCGTATTGCGCGGCTTTGGCAAAATTTTCATAACCAATAATTTCTAGCGGATTGAGATAACCCATTAACACGACAGGCGTTTTACTGTCTTGTTGACGAAACTCACTGACAATATTTAAGACATCGTTGGTACTTGTGCCATGCACTAAAGCACGTTCGTGAGCTTTGGTAATCGTAGGGCCATCGGCCATTGGATCAGAGAACGGCACACCTAACTCAATCACATCTGCACCACCCGCCACGAGGGCGTGCATCATCTCGACAGTATATTTAGGGTGTGGGTCGCCTGCGGTAATATAAGGAATTAACGCCTGACGTTGTTGGCTTTTTAATGCGGCAAAACATGCCTGAATACGGGACATAATCTTTTCCTGATACAGCATTAATATGTAGGAGCGAATAAATTCGCCCCTACGGCTTAGGCAATGACAATACCGTCTAACTTCGCGACCGTGAGCAAGTCTTTATCGCCACGACCTGACAAATTACAAATAATAATTTGGTCTTTACCCATCGTCGGTGCGAGTTTATGCACATACGCTAACGCATGACTCGACTCTAAGGCAGGAATAATACCTTCAGTTTGGGTGACATGACGGAACGCTGCCAAAGCCTCATCATCAGTAATGGCGACATAATTGACACGGCCAATATCTTTTAACCAACTGTGTTCAGGGCCTACACCGGGGTAATCTAAACCTGCGGAAATCGAATGCGTTTCAATGATTTGACCGTTTTCATCCGCCAATAAATAGGTACGATTGCCGTGTAAGACACCGATTTTTCCTGCCGTTAACGGTGCGGAATGGCGACCTGTTGCTACACCATCACCTGCGGCTTCGACACCGTACATCGCGACGGTTTCATCTTCCAGAAAGGGATGAAATAAGCCAATGGCATTAGAACCACCACCGACACAGGCCACCAAAGCATCAGGCAAACGTCCTGCTTGCGCTAAACATTGTTGACGCGCTTCACGGCCAATAATGGATTGAAAGTCACGTACTAACATTGGATAAGGATGTGGGCCTGCCACGGTACCAATCGCATAATAAGTATCATCAACGTTGGTGACCCAATCACGCATCGCTTCGTTTAGGGCATCTTTAAGGGTTTTTGAGCCTGATGTGACGGGAATGACTGTCGCACCTAATAATTTCATGCGATAGACGTTAGTTGCTTGGCGTTTAACGTCTTCTTCACCCATATAAATGACGCATTCCATGCCTAAACGTGCGGCAATCGTCGCGGTGGCAACACCATGTTGACCTGCACCTGTTTCGGCAATAATACGGCTTTTACCTGAATGCTTGGCCAATAAGGCTTGGCCAATGGTGTTATTAATTTTGTGTGCGCCCGTGTGATTTAAGTCTTCACGTTTGAGATAAATCTGTGCGCCACCGAGTTCACGACTCCAACGCTCAGCGTGATACAACGGCGATGGACGACCGACATAATGCGCTAAATCGCGGTCAAAATCGGCACGAAATGTTGGGTCATCTTTTAGATTGTTATAGAGTTTTTCTAAATCTAATAACGCACTCATTAAAGTTTCTGAGACAAACCGACCACCATGTACACCAAAATGGCCACGAGCATCAGGAAAATTACTATATTGAATCGCAGTCATGCTGCATTTACTCCCGCCATAAAAGCTTGTAAAAGCGTAAATTGTTTAATGCCTTTGCTGGCTTCAACACCGCCACTGACATCAACCGCATAAGGCTGCGTCAAATGAATGGCTTCGCTGACATTTTCGGGGGTTAAACCACCCGCAAGAATTAACGGTTTTTGACTGGCTGGCCAATGTCGCCAATCAAAAGTTTCGCCTGTGCCACCTTTCAGTTGTGGATGCCATGCGTCTAATAAAATGGCACTGGCATCGGGATATTCGGCTATTTTAGCGTGAATATCGCTATTAGGTTGCATTCTCAGTGCTTTGAACCACGGCTTGCCAAATTGGCGACAATATTCGGCAGACTCATCGCCATGAAATTGCAACTGGCTTAATGGCACAGTGGCTAAAACTTCACGCACAAACTCAGGTGTCGCATCCACAAACAAACCCACCGCAGACACAAACGGCGGCAAGGCCAAAATGATCGCTTGCGCTGTGTTGATGTCAACCGCACGCGGACTGGGTTGATAAAAGACAAAACCCAAAGCATCCGCACCCAAGCTCACGGCATCGAGTGCATCGGCCAAACGAGTTATGCCACAGATTTTAACGCGTGTTCGATAGGACAAGGCTAGGTCTGCTTGAATAATGGAATAAGATGGCGATTGTAACAAAGCAGACGACGATTGCTAGCGACAATTGTAGGTCTAATATACAGATGTCCCCAATACAACACTGCCTTTTCTAACATAAGCTGTCTAAAATAGACGTTCTATTTGAGGAGAGCCGCTCATGCTTTGGCTAAAAGCCTTTCATGTGATTGCGATGGTGTGTTGGTTTGCGGGTTTATTTTATTTGCCGCGTTTATTTGTCTATCACGCCCAAAGTACCGACACGCTGAGTATTGAACGCTTTAAAGTCATGGAACGTAAACTGTATCGCGGTATTATGTGGCCATCGTTGGTGCTGACTTTTGTATTTGGTATTGCCATGATTGCCAATGCACCCGACTATTATTTAGCACAACATTGGTTACACGCCAAACTGGTTTTAGTGGCACTTTTGGTGATATATCATTTGTTTTGTGGTTATTATCGCCAACAACTCGCGAATGACAACAGCCAAAAATCTCACGTTTTTTTCCGATTTTTTAATGAATTACCCGTACTATTGTTGGTAGCAATTGTTATTTTAGTGATTGTGAAGCCATTTTAATTCTGCAAAGAGAAAAATTATGCGCCCTGTCGTACTCTGTTTTAGTGGTTTAGACCCTTCGGGTGGCGCAGGACTACAGGCAGACATTGAAACCGTTGCCGCTTTTGGTGCGCATCCCGCCGTCGTTTGTACTGCCTTAACCATTCAAGATAGCCAACAAGTCTATGGTTTTGAAACGGTTCGTGCCGAACTACTGCAAGCGCAAGCCGACAAAATTCTCGCTGACTTACCCGTCAAAGCCATTAAATGCGGTATGTTGGGCTCAATCGAAACGATTGCCGTCATTGAACGTATTGCTCGTACTCACCCTCATATTCCCTTAGTGTTAGACCCTGTATTGGCTGCCAATAGTGGCGGCGGTTTAACGGCGGGTGATTTTATTCAGCAGATTCACCGTTTATTTGCATTAGCAACGGTTATCACCCCCAATACAGTAGAGGCACAACGATTATCGTCCTTTCACCTGCCCGACCAAGAAGCCGAATTAATTGCCGACTTAACACAACAAGGCGCAAACGCTATTTTACTGAAAGGTGGTCATGAGTCGGGTTTGATGATTCACAATCGTCTCTATCAACACGGCAAACTCAGTCAAAGTAGTCAATGGCCGCGTTTAGCAGGCGAGTTTCATGGCTCAGGTTGCACCTTAGCGTCGGCCATTGCCGCAGGACTCGCACAAGGTTTAAGCTTAGGCGTGGCCATCACACGCGCCGAAGTATGGCTACACGAGGCATTAAAAAACGCTGATAAACCTCATGTTGATGGCCAATCTATACCTTATCGCCGTGCCTTCTCTTTCGCCCTTTCTGATTTGAACACATGTGGCAAAAATGTGGGCAAACGATTGTTTGCCCTTAAGGGTGTGCCTAAAGGTTTGTATTTGATTACTGATAACAACCTTGAAACCGCAAAACTATTATCCGTAGTTGAAGCTGCGCTCAAAGGCCAAACCAAAATCATTCAATATCGGGATAAATCGACCGATAGCCAAAAACGACTCCGCGAAGCTCAAGCCTTAAAACAACTGTGTGATATTTATCAGGCTGAATTAATCATTAATGATGATGTCGCTTTAGCTGAAGCTGTCGGTGCAGGGGTGCATTTAGGGCGTGGTGATGGTTCGATTGCCACTGCCCGTCAGCGTTTAGGAAAAGATAAAATTATTGGTGCAACCTGCCACAACTCGCTGACTTTCGCCCAACAAGCAGCAGATGAAGGCGCAAGTTATTTGGCATTTGGCGCATTTTTCCCCTCAGCCACCAAACCGAATGCCGCCTTAGCGGATGTGGGAATTTTGCAATCCGCGCAACAATTTGGCTTGCCTATCGTTGCTATTGGCGGCATAACCCTAGAAAATGCTGCACCACTAATAAAAGCAGGCGCACATTGTGTCGCTGTTGTGCATGATATTTGCGCACTCCCAATTGCTAACATTCAGCAACGGGCAAATGCCTATCGAACACTCTTCCTCTGACAACTTACGCAGAAACCATTATTGACATCCTCCCTAGCTAAAGCACTTAACGTTACCCACATTTTTGGATGGCTAGGCGATAGCTGATGCCATCCTCGCCATAACACCTGCCATCCAGCCTTACCGTCAGATTTTCGACCAGTAAACCTACCCAAACGGGCAAGTTCATGACGAAAACGTGCCGCTGTCATTTGGAAACCTAGCACAGCAAGCCCCGATTACGGACTCACCGTAATATTATACGTGCGACGACTTTGAAGCCCGTTGGCGTGTGAAATCACCAACAGCTCGTTGCTGCCATTGACTAAACTTCCCGCAGACACTTCAAATGGTGCCGAACGGTCATCTAGTGCCAGTTTGCCATTGACGTAAAACCAAACGGTATTGGTGACTCCGCTAACGTTGACGCGTAAGGCATTGAAATTGCTTCGAGTCAATGCAGAGACAGAGCTGACGGTGTTAACAACCTGCCCGTTCTGAACCTGCACAAGATTGCGAATGTCTGGCGACACATTTCTACCGCTTGGCATTAAATACTCGTCGATGTATTGCGAGGCAACAGCACTCCCATTGCCTTTGATGGCATTCATAAACTCTGTGGGGATGTTGCCCGTAATGAACGTTGGCGGTTGTGTCGGCTGGCGACGAGGATCCATCTTCGCCTGTATATTCTTGTAGCGCAGTGCTTCCACCGTCAAGCCACTAATTTTGTCATTGCTGGAGTGACAAGCTAGGCAAAACTCGTTAGTGGTCGAGTCTGGACGGGGCGCGTCGTGATAAAGAGGCCCTTCGGGGAAGTGCATATTTGAACGAATGCTGACCGAGCCAACAGGGAGGTCGTGTAGCACCGCTGTCTTATCTTTATTTGGGGTGTCCATATAGCACGCGTGCTGGGGTGAAGCACTTGATTTTCCGCGTAAATAGAGTGAAGTACGGACTTTAGCATGCATGGCTTCCGAATACAGCGCAGCTTGTTTTGCCATTTCTTCATTTGTTCCCACCGCCACTAGCGTGCCGTGAGCTAAATTACAGACCGTTTCTAGGTCAGGCTTATAAGAGAAAACTTTGTACTCGTCCATCCAACCCTTGAATACTCGGTAGTTTGCAGGTGTGGCGGTTGGAACCCAATCCAAAAACCCTTCTCTTTTATAGCGAATTTCGTAGTTATTGTGGGCGCGACCTAGCACCAGCGCACCGCCTGTCATCTCAAACATTAATGAAGCACTGAATTCTGTGTATGGATAACCATTGACGAACACGGTAATCAGGTTAGTCGGCGATTTTTGCAGTCCTAAGTTAAACCAACGCTCTTTGACAAGACTTGCGGGTACAGCGAATGTGTGTTGCAGCTCGCCGTGTTTGTTATAAGCCTTGAATTTGACGATTGTGTTTGCGCCCCCTGCGCCTACTGCACCTATCATCGTCAACCGACTTTTGTCAGGAAAATCAAGAACCACCCGCTCTTCGCTCTCATTTATGCCTCGCGCATCGAGAAACAAGGAATGAAACCAGTAAGAGCCGTTCATTGACCGTGGTTGTCTATATGGGATGTCGTACAAGATGCGCGTGTTACTGCCATTGAAGTACATGCCTTTGCCTTTGATGCCACCGTTGCCAACTGGCTCAATGCGCCCGTTTACCACATCTCCCGAGTGCGGGACATTCCAGCGATCGGGCAGTGTCGTGGCGGAATTTTGCACTTTCACCTGACCTCGCCAAGAGCCCAATGGTTCGTTCCAGCCATCATAGCCCGTCATACGGAAGCGATTGTTGTTGACCCACGAATAGGCCGCCACCATGTCCGAGACAATAAAGGCATTATTGTTAAGCAAATCGTCGAATGAGAACTCATCGGATGTTGCGCCACTGCTAAGCAACCAAACGACATCGTGTGGACTAACAGGTTTCATTTGAGGATTGTAATTCATACGATTTTCAATACTATCGAACAGCGATGTATTTTTCATCAGGTAGCTCTGTGGAGTTCCGTCGCGGCCGAGTACTGGGTTACCGTATTCATTTTTAAGCGGTATATAAACGTCATTTTTAGTACCTCCGCTCACATCCCGATAAGCTCCCACTTCCACGCGGGTGGATTTATTTACTGTGCTACCTAAAGCAGAACCCGACTGATAGAGATCAAGACTGACTGCATTGGCGAGATTGATGCGGAAATCTGCATAGTTCAGCTTATTATCAAAGATGGCCATCTTACCTTTTGTCCAAGCCCCCATGAGAGTGAACTGGCTGATATTACTCTTATCTTTCGAGTCTGAGGGCGTACACCCACTATGCACACAGCTATTGGCGAAGCGCGACTTATCGAACTCGAAGCCGTCCCTAAAGAGATTGGCATCACTAATCATCAACGAGATGTTCTTGGCATCCATATCGACCCACGGATAAGTGCCTTTGATATCCTCGCCGTCAGGAATGTAGTTGCCCATCGGATCACGGAATGGGTACTTGGCAAACGGATATTTGTTGTTCATGAGCGGATCAAAGGGGGCGTGAGAAATAGGACGGAGATCGCCCCACTGCGATGCATCGCAAGGTGATGCACTGTCTGGTGCTACGGCATAGACGGTCTCGTAGCTACCCGCGCGCATTTGCCCAGTCGCTGAATGTCGCCAAACTAACGGCAGACCTTGTCGGCGGGTAACCAGCAGACGGCCATCTGCTGGCGTGTTCAACTCATACAAAACACCTTGGCGGATAGGAGCTGCCTTGTAGTCGGGACTAAAGTCAACCGAAGCAATATGGGCTTTAGCTGTTTTGGGCTGACTGACTCGAACCGTCATCGCTCGACTATAGACGCGATCGCCACTTTCCAGCTGCGGCATATACAAGGTGCGATAGCCACCTTTAAGATCATATATCGCCGAGGTAGAGAACGTGTCTTGCACCGCACTGCCAACCAGAGTGAGGTTATAACAGTCGTCTTGTCCACCAGCACCACAAGCATACGGATTTCTCTCCGCAGGCGTTTTCGGTTGCCCTTCGCAGATTGACGCAAAATGAGTGACTTTGCTGTTGGGCAATCCCCATTTTTTATAGTCGGCCACTTCCCATGTTTGCGGATCAAGTGTTGGTACACCGGGCGTGCTGTCGAGAAAGTGTTTATTGAGGATTTCTGGTCTATTCAGCCGAATGCGCAGCGGTTGCGGATCGCCGTCCAAGCCGCCACTGCCTGGAACAACACCGATGCGTCCGTCCTTCGTTAATCTCATCGGCGGCAGTAGCGGTTTACGAAAGCCCTCCGTTTTACTAACAGGTGTAACGACACGGTTAACCAGAGGAATTTCGGGAGTAACAACTGTCCACCCTCCACCATTATCTGGAGGATTATTATCGCCCACAAAAATACTGACGCTCGGTATATTAGACGAAATATAAGTATCCCAACCGACTATCGCATTGGTCAGCTGATCCTGTGGCGGCAAGTTACCGTAGCGAACTTTAGCCTCGCCGTAGTAACGAAGAAAATTCCAATGCGAGACCCCAAGGGCATACGCTGAATTGACGAGAACATTATCGTTATACCAATTAAAATTATTATCGGGCTGCCTCGGCTCTGGAAGTACGGCATTGCTCTGCCCACTCAGAGACAGCAACGCAGCGACTAGACAGGAGTGGCGAAATTGAGGCACGTTAAAGGTGGACATGGCAACCCCTACTTATTATTTATTAGAGTACTGTGGATGATATTTGCGGATTAAGTAGGACATTTCATGAATCCATGAACGTTCCCCCTGCTAACCGAGAACTCTTGCTTTCATGTATCGCTCCCATGTCTATTTGCAGGAGTCAAAGGACTATGGCTTTGGATTTTACAATTGGAGATAGAGTAGAGACACAGCGAAAAGTGACAATGCACTTAACAAATTGGGACAGGGACAGACGATTAGATTCTGTTGACGTTTGACGAGAGTGGCCAAAAAGCTGAAGCCCCCCTCTTCGGCAAAGAGGGGTTAGAGGAGATTTGCGGAAATAGTCTTCGCCAAAACGATAACCCCCCCCCTGATTCCTAAGAGGGAAGCACCCAAAAACCCAAAGCGTCAACAGTTCCTAATCATTAAGCCGCCAATTTAATCTTATCACCCAAAAAGCCTTGCAATAAGCGCAAACCTTTAGCACGCAAAACACTACTATCGCGTTGAGCAGGGTGAAAATCAGGACGGTAATAGGCTAAATATTGCGGCATCATGCCTCTAAAAAAGCCTTTACGTCCCAGCAAAACATTTAACCCTTGAGCAATGGCTTTAAAATTACGTTGTTCTTCGGTGGCACGTAATAGCTGAACCGTATGCAATCCCGTGAAAAAAGTGAAGAAAACCGAGGTAAACGCCATTTCACTAACACGAATCCAATAATTCCCGACTTGTTGTTGATAGACATCAAACGCCACCGATTTATGCTCGCTTTCTTCAATCGCGTGCCACAACCATAACGGTCTTAAACGCTCATCCATGCCATCCAAAAATTCAGGATGCTCTAAAATAACTTCGGCAAACATGGCGGTAAAGTGCTCTAAAGCACAGGTTTTTGCCAACATCCGTTCTTTAGAAAGATTCTTTTCTTCAAAGGCGATACCTTGGGCAACAAACGCCATGATTTTTTCAATCGGCAAGCCTTTGCGCGCCATAAACTCATTAAATTCTTGATGCTCTTTGCCGTGATGCGCTTCTTGGCCAATAAACGCCCGCACCTCTTTTAACAATTCGGGGTCAGTTATTTTATCTTGATAGTGACGCACTGAACGCATAAACATACGTTCACCCTCAGGAAACACACACGACAAACCTGTTAATAACATCGTTAAAAACGGGTTGTTATCAAACCAATATTTAGGAATGGCATCGTCAAACTCAAAGTCCATACGACGTACGGGAATACTAGGCGTACCTGCTAAAGTCGGTAAATTATTTGTTGACATGATCTTGACCCTCTGCACATGAATTTGTTGGCTAATCTTCTATGACAAAGAGTATCAACAATTTTTCATCTTGTCGTAATGTACTATCGTGCCATACTTATGGTCATTTTAGGCCAAACCGTAAAATAGCTTTGTTTAATGACGGCAAGAAATCATAATCACCCACCTTCAAGCATTTCACCATAGTTTTAGGCTCACGATAGATGTCGAAATCCGCTCAACATAATGCCATTGCTAACACCGACAGCAACGAGTTGTATCTACACGAAACACGGCAAACCATTACCTTGCACTTTAACCATAATGCGCTGCAAAGTGTCATGCGTAAAACTGAGCCTTATGGTTTGGAGTTTGAATATACCAAAGTGATGATGGGCTTTATGTTGTTTATGACTGAACCAAAAAACATTTTATTGGTGGGATTGGGTGGCGGCTCAATGTCAAAGTTTTGCCATAAACACTTTCCCGAAACCGTAGTCACCACCATCGAAATTAGTCGTGAAGTGCTGGCGATGCGTAGCACTTTTATGGTTCCAGCCAATAACGATTTTTTCAAAGTATTAGAAGGCGATGGCGCAAAATATGTATCGCAAAAAACCAATATCAGCGACGTGATTTTATTAGATGGTTATAACGGCGATGGTTTGCCCGATGTCTTATGCAGCGAGCAGTTTTATGCAGACTGTTATCAGTCCTTACGGCCAAATGGCATGTTAGTAGCTAATTTATGGCGAAAAGATGTCAACTTTCGCCGTAACTTAGCGCGTATTAATAGCCGTTTTGATAAACGTGTGGTCACAGTAAAATGCGATAGTGGCAATGAAATTGTCTTTGCTTTCAAAGGCATTGAACTACCACCGTTTGATGATGTCTGGAAATTCGCCCTACAACTCAAAAAAACCACTAGCCTAAACTTTTCACAATTTTTGGAAGATATGGTATTTAGCACCCGTAATAGTTGGTTTTATACCCATGTCTAACCCCCTATCCTCTTGGCGAAAAGAACTAAACGCCCTTTTCACTTTAATGGCTCCGATTTTAGTCACACAACTGGCACAAGCAGGTTATGGCTTTATTGATACGGTGATGGCAGGTCAAGTCTCACCGTTAGATTTAGCCGCTGTTGCCATTGGCTCGAGTGTTTGGCTACCGTTATTTTTGCTCATCTCTGGCATTGTGATGGCCACCACACCGTTAGTAGCTGCCGCTTACGGAGCAGGACGTTTCTCAGAAATCCCAAAAATCACCCATCAATCGTTATGGCTAGGTTTGATGATTGGTGTGATTGGCATGTTTATTTTGCAACATATCAGTTTTATTTTCCCCCTGTTAGGCGTACCGCATAATCTGCAAGAAAAAACCGAGCTGTATTTATTAGGCGTGTCATTTGGTATGCCTTCGGTCGCCATTTTTTGTGTCTTACGATTTTATAGTGAAGCACTCGGCCATACCAAACCTGTGATGGTGATTAGCCTACTCGGTATTTTATTAAATATTCCTGCCAATTATGTGTTTATTCATGGCTTATGGGGTTTGCCAAAAATGGGTGGCGCAGGTTGTGGTTGGGCAACTGCGATTGTGATGTTAAGTATGACCTTATTGCTTGCCGCCTATGTATTACTTTCACCTAGCTTTAGCCAAACTCGGTTATTACAAAGTGATGGCAAGCCTTTAGGCTCATTGATGTGGCGGATTCTAAAATTAGGTGTACCGATTGGTGCAGCGATATTTTTTGAAGTGAGTTTATTTTCTTGCGTCGCTGTGTTGGTTAGTCCTTTAGGTGAGTTGGTCATTGCTTCGCACCAAATCAGCCTGTCGGTGACTTCCCTATTGTTTATGGTTCCCTTAAGTCTAGCTATTAGCATGACCATTAGAACAGGTCAGTCTTTTGGCCGACAGGATATAGTAGGTATTCAACTCACCCGTAAAGTGGGTTTGATAACCACCACCGCCGTCGCTTGTTTTTCAGCATTGATGATTATTCTCTGTCGTGATGATATTACTCGTCTTTATACCAACGATGAAACCGTCCGCACTTTAGCGTCAGACTTATTATTATTTGCCGCAGGCTATCAAATTTTCGATGCCTTGCAAGTCGGCGCAGCAGGTTGTTTACGGGGTATGCAACAAACGCGCACGCCGATGATTCTCACGCTTTTTGCTTATTGGATTGTTGCCTTGCCCGTAGGTTACAGTTTGGCGATGTTTCCGCTTTGGCACGGCACGCCATTGGGAGCGTATGGTTTTTGGTTAGGTTTAGTCGTGGGTTTAGGTGTTGCTTCGGTACTGCTCAATTGGCGACTCGCTAAATCATTACCACGTTTAGAAAAAAAGTGGGCTTAACATGCTCATACAATTAACGAAATATTGGCGAAGGTGTTTTGCCTAAGTAGGCATAATGTCGTATCTTATCAGGCAACTGGCAGTCATCGACGATTCCTTGACCCGACAATAAAATGATCATAATCCAGTGTAAACGGATTGATATAAGCCCATACTTTGCAAGGATATTTTATGTTCGCACAAGCAATTATCGACTTTCAGGCCAACCCGTGGCTTTATATTTCCATTCCTTTGATTAGCGGCATTATTGGTTACGTCACCAAAGTTGTTGCTATTCAAATGATGTTTGCCCCAATGGATTTTTGGGGCATCAAGATTTTTGGCATTCCTCTGGGTTGGCAAGGCATTGTGCCGCGTAAAGCTGAAAAAATGGCGACGATCTCTGTCGAACTGATGACGACAAAATTAATTCGCGCCGAAGAAATTTTTGCCCGTCTTGACCCACAACGTATTGCTAAAGAAATCGAAATTCCCATGTTAGCGGCGGCAGAAGATATTACTCGTGCTGTCGCACAACAGTATCAGCCCGGTTTATGGGAAGGAATGCCAGAATTTGCTCGTCAAAAAATCATTCGCAAAGTCCAACTCGAATCACCTGCGGTGGTTGAAACCATCATGTCGGAAGTGCTGAAAGACGTAAATAAATACTTTGATATTAAACACATGGTTATCTCCAATTTATTGAAAGATAAACGTATGCTCAATGATATTTTTCAAAAAGTAGGTCGTCAAGAATTTAAGTTCTTTAGTAATGCAGGATTTTGGTTTGGCCTAGGCATTGGTGTCATTCAAATGGTCTGTTGGCTACTCTTCAAGCAAGCATGGATGTTGCCTGCCTTTGGTGGCTTTGTTGGCTTTTTTAGCGACTGGGCAGCCTTACAAATGATGTTTAGGCCGCTCACGCCCAAAACAATTATGGGTATTACCTTTCAAGGTTTGTTTCTCAAGCGTCAAAACGAAGTGGCCTCAGATTATGCCGCGCTCATTTCTAAGCAATTACTAACCACCTCCAACATGATGGAAGAGTTATTTCGGGGCGCGCTGTCTGACCGCATCATGGATTTAGTTAATCGTCACGTCAAACAAATGATTGATGAACAAGCGGGTGTTGTCCGACCATTAGTGGTGTATTCAGTCGGCAGTCAAAAATACATTGAAATGAAAAACGAAGTCGCAGCCCGTATTCTCGCCTGTTTGCCTGAAACCATGAAACATGCTGAATCGTATGCCGATGATGCGATGGATATTCGTAATACCTTAGTCAGTCGGATGCAACAACTGACCGCCGAAGAGTTTGAAGGCATGTTACGCCCAGCGTTCAAAGAAGATGAATGGTCGTTGATTGCTGTGGGTGCCGCGCTGGGCTTTTTAGTCGGAGAAGCGCAAATTCATTTTATGCTTTAATCTGCCCCTTCGACTCCGCTCAGGGAGCGTTTAGCCGTTGGCTGAGGGGAGTCGAAGCCAAGACTTACACTCTACCTTAGCAAGAGGGCAGTTAATTAACCATCCTACTTTTTTTGAATCACATAATAAAACTCACCACTCTCTAAAATCTCTGCTTTCACCAATACATGACCTAAAAACTGACAAAACTTAGGAATATCTCGTTGTGTTGATGGGTCAGTGGCTTGCACCGCCAATAACTCACCTGATTGCATCGTGCGCACTACTTTATGCAGCATCATCACAGGTTCAGGACACAACAAGCCACAGGCATCAAGTTGATGGGTAATCACTAAAGACGCTGATATCATATTTTTTCTTCACACTTCATATTCATTGCTTACAGTGCCTCAATTTTACAACCTAACGCCTTAACCATTGCCCCCACCGAACAACAGGCCATAACAACACTAAACATATTGCTGCGGACAATAGATAATAAAAAGTATAACCCATAAAATCGGCCACTAAGCCTGCCAACAAACTCGCAGAGCCGCCAAAAATCGCCAAAATACTAACTTGTAACGTAAAATCACTTCCCGCATGGTCACGCCGACATTGATCCATGACCGCTGAAAGTAAGGCGACTGTTGCCATGCCGCTGGCAAAATGCTCAAAGGCATTAACGCCATATACCAGCATATTATTGACCTGTCCTGTGGTATGCCATTGCCAAGATAAAATACCGTAACTAGCCAAACCCATCGCTTGCAAGATGCCAAACGCAATCATCGCTTGGTAACGGCCTATTCTGCTCGTTAGCACGCCACCTAACAGCGCACCCAGCAAGGTAGCCACTGAACCCAAGACACTGACAAATAGCCCTATTTGCTGGAGTTTAAAGCCCATATCCACCAACATGGGCTTCACCATCGCCGAACCTAAGCCATCACCGACTTTATACGTCACTAACACCCAAAACCATGCCTTGAAAGCAGGCGTTGCGGTAAAAGACTTAAACACTTGCGAATAACTTAAACCCACTTCGGATGGTGAAACTTCAACAACAGGCTCGCGATACAAGAGAATAGGCACACTCAACAGCACTAACAGTAAAGCCATCAACAAAAAAGACAATTGCCAATCCCAAACATCCACCAAATACAATAATAAACCGCCACCCACAATCAAACCCAAGCGATAACCACCGACCTGCACACTGGTTCCAAAAGAACGCTCCTCATAGCTTAGAGAGCGAACGGCTAAGGCATCACAGGCAATATCTTGGGTAGCAGCAAATAAATTCAGTAAAAACATCAAGGCAAAAAAATGGTAAATACCTTGTTGGGTTGCTAAATCATAAGGATTAAAAAAAGCAATGACGATTAATAACAACACGCCCAACGCCTGCATCGGCAAAATCCATGAGCGTGAACGTCCCATCTGACGGGAATGGTACTTATCTACATAAGGCGACCACAAAAACTTTAACGCCCAAGGCATCGCCAACAAGCCACTAAAACCAATAACCGTTAACGACACATCATAACTACGCAAAATGGCAGGCAATGCCTGACTAAAGATGCCCGTCGGCAAGCCTTGCGCCAAATACAGCGTCAATAAAATGGCAAGGCGTTGATGTAAAGTATGTTGCATTAGGAAAACACAATCGTTTTGTTGCCATGAACAATGACACGGTCTTCTAAATGCCAACGTACGGCACGCGCCAACACGTTACGCTCCACATCTTCACCCAACTCGCGTAGCGTTTCGACATCATCACCATGAGAAACACGCTCAACCGCTTGTTCAATAATGGGCCCTTGATCCAAATCAGCCGTGACATAATGTGCCGTAGCTCCAATCAGCTTCACACCCTTGTCATAAGCTTGCTGATAAGGGTTTGCGCCAACAAAGGCAGGCAAAAATGAATGATGGATGTTAATAATTTTATGTGGCCACTGATTAACAAAATCGGCACTCAGAATTTGCATATAACGCGCTAAGACCACCAAGTCATTACCTTTCAACAAAGCTTGCACTTGTGCCTCAGCCTCTACTTTATTATCTTTGCTCACTTTCACGACATGAAAAGGCACTTTAAAGCCCTCTACTGCTTCTCTTAAGTCTTCATGATTACTAATAACGGCGGTAATTTCACACGGCAAACCACCACGCGACCAACGCCACAATAACTCGAGTAACGCGTGATCGTACTTAGATACTAAGACCGCGACTTTTTTACGGTCAGACGCATAGCTTAAATGCCAGTCCATTTGATAGCGTTTACCCACTGCATCGTCGAAGGTTTGGGCAAGTACTTGGCGTGATAAATCCAAATGCGGCGTTTGAAATTCCAACCGCATAAAGTATGTTCCACCTTCAGGCGCGGTAGAGTGTTGATCCAAGGCCGTAATATTTGCCCCATGATTGTATAAGAAATTAGAGACAGCACTAACAATGCCAGATTTATCAGGACAGGTAATTAGTAATCGTGCTGTAGTATTTACGGAGGTTGTCATAAAAATTGGCTCAAAAAATGTCATTTTTGCGTGGGTTAGCGTAATCTTAGCACCGTTAAATGAACAGATGACGATGACTCTATTTTAAGAATGAGTGATGGATTTTACTATTTAAAGCCTCAATATTGTCTTTAATGTATTTTTAGTCAGCTTGCACCTTGACAATAATCGATATTTTGCAAATCATCGGCATACCTTGGAACTATTCTTTTTACAACACGCAGGAACAACAATGAAACGTCTCACTGTTGCTTTAATCGCAGCGCTTAGCAGCCCTCTCGTTTTAGCTGTCGAAAAACCTTATCTCGGTATTGATTATCAAGTCGGCACTTATGATATTAGCAGTAAACAAGTCAACCCTGAGGCCATACGCTTACGTGGTGGCACAGAACTCAACCCATACCTCGCTGTTGAAGCCCAAGTAGGTGCAGGGACGCAGTCCGATTTATATGTCAAAAGTGGCGTTGGCTACGACATCAAAGTCGAAAGCTTTTATAGTCTGTTTGTCAGACCTCAACTCAGCATTAATGATATTGCCAGTGCCTATGCTTTACTCGGCGGCACTTATATTGATGTTTCATCTTCTTCTCACAACCCATTATTTGCGTCAGATAAAGGCTTCAAAAAGACTTTTTCTTACGGAGTAGGTGTTGACTTTAACATCTCAAATAATGTGCGCTTAAATGCTGATTATATTCAGTATATTGATAATTACAGTGCCTTAAGTTTTGGTATTAGAATTCCCATCAATTGATCTCATTAATGTTGTCTTAACGCATACAATACTATTCAGTTACTTAAAAGCCCTCACATTGTTCAGGGCTTTTTTGTTTGTCAAAAATCATCATAAAAAATGCCTGAATCTTTCGAGTCAGGCATTTTTAATTACATCATAATGATATAAACCAAATCACTTATGGAATGAGTCCACCCTGATCAATCTTCAAGGTACAAGCGGCTGGAGCACCTGTTACAATCAGTTTAGCTGATGTAAAGATATTTCCAGAAGTCACCGAAGGGATCAACTGATAAGTTGTCACACCAAATGGACTTGTTGTGCCACCTGGAGGAGTGACAGTCGCATCGGTGATATCTGCTGATAAGACGGGTAAAACAAAGTCTCTTTCTGCTTTTGACTCAGACCCTGACACTTTCACCGAAGCAATAAGTTTCATATTTAGCCAATTCGCATAGCTCTTACCGTATGAAATATTGAACGAAGCACGACCTGTATCATCTGTTCTTACCGATTTCTGCACAGTAACTGGATTTCCGGGCCATAAATGTCCATCATTATTCAAATCTTCAGCTGCATCTAAGCGACCATTACCGTTGACATCCTCACCCGCATCTAGGATACCATTACCATTTTTATCTTCAGAAACATCTAAAATACCGTTGCTGTTTTTATCTTCATTCGGACACGAAATAGGATTAAAAATAGCACTAGCAGAGGTTAGCAAGTCCCCACCCGTCCCCAAAACACTAGATGCTGCGCTTGGATTCAATGACGCAGTTACCCACACTTTATTACCAAAATCAAAGTAGTAGATACCTTTCAAATAATATGTCGGGATAACATCCAAAGATACTTCTTGATCACGAACAGGATGGCCTGCTGCATCAACGACCACGACACTCATAGGCAACGCATAAACGGTCTCATTGACCACTTGGAGTGTTTTACCTGTTGCGATAGAAACAAATAAAGGTTGACCACCTACTGTCAATCTGACAGGAATACTGGTTACCAGTGTTGTTCCATCTGCTGCCAATATTTTACTGGTAATTTTTACCGCATCTTTAGCTGTGTCATTAGTACCTGCGGTAAAGATAATGCCTGCTTTACCATTTTCATCTGTAACCGCTAATGAAGATGACAAACGTCCATTGGAAGGGTCTTCGCTACTGAAGCTAACTAATGCACCTTTCACAGGATTATCACGATCATCTAATACTTCCGCTTGAATCTCGGCTTGCTCTCCACTATTCAAAGTGGATAAACCTGATTGCAGTGTCATTTTCTTAGGAATGGTGGAAATAAATCGAAGACCACCAACGCCCGTCACAACACTACCGTCCTCCTTAGTAATACGAACATCAATACGCGCTAAACCAGGAAACTTTGAAACCATTTTTGCAATTGCTTCGCCATTGACCAATGCGGGAGATGCATTTTCAAGCACACCCAACGTCGTCCCTAAGTTTACACGGCCTTTAATATCTTTTGCTTTAATCACCAGCGTAGTCGTTTGTTCAATCGCCTGTTCAGTAATCGTTTCTTTTTTATCATTAAGGAAGTCAACCCCAATGCCTATATCAGAAATCAATACTTGCGTCACTTTAACATCCGTTGCCTTAACCCCAGCATCCACACTTTGAGCACCAATATTGGTTGTTGTAAACACCGTAAATGGATCACTTACCACAACACCATTCGCATTAGTCACGTAAGTTTTAACTTGTGGAGCGGAGTCAACCACAAAGTTGACTGATGCATTTTTTACTGCAACACCACGGCCATTTTTAACAGTACCTGTAAGTGCAAACGACTTTCCTGCCGTTGCATTAAACGTCTCAGGCTCTAAGGTCAAAATTGTTCCAGACAAACTCAAATCAATACACGCAATAGGCTTAACAGCTAATGCTTTATCATCTACAGTCACCAAAATACGGCGATTACCATTCTTATTATTCGTCACCGCGTATGTTGTTGTTGCTTGACCATTCTCATCCGTCGAAATATTATTTTTGCTTAATGTCCCCCTTGCAGGAACAGATAATTCTGTTGGCTTAAACTGCTGAGTATCTGTGACATCTTGAGGACATGGGTTCGTCAACAAAGCAGGATTATCAACGGGTTCATTTGGTAATATTTGGAAAGATACTTTAGCATCTTTAACCAATGACTGTGATGCGTTGACGACTGTTGCCGTTAACACGAGAGAGTCACCACCCGTCTTTAACTTGTCACTCACAGAAGTCAGTATGACATCAAATTGATTGACAATTCTAAAGGGAATCGTTTTCGTAACTGTACTACCCACCGCATCAACATGCGAAACGATCAGCGAGTTACTACTGGCTGTTTGATTAAGACCATCAATCGTTGTACTCACCTGTCCATTGGCATTTGTCGTACCACTAGCAGATACCAATCTACCAACTCCAACAATATTAGCAGGCAAAGAGAACGTCACTGCTTTATCTTTAACAGGACGACCATCTTTGTCTTTCAATACTACCGTGATAATCGCCGTAGATTTACCTGATGTCGGGATAACAATATCGTCTGTAGAAATTGGTTCAATCGTGTAGTTTGATGGTGTAGTTGCGCCATCCACTACCTCATAAGGCACATTTTGAGTTGCTATGTTATTACTACTATCCGTGTAGGTTAACGCAATCGTACCTTTACTGGCCGCACCATTACCTTTGATATTAAAAGTTGCTACGCCAAGGCTATCCGTTAGTACTGATAAGGTGACAAGCTGAGCTGTTCCTGAAACGACTTTAGCTGTTACCATTTTTCCAACAACAGGAGTACCATTATCCGCGAGTGTAATAGTAAACGGTACAGGCTTTTCGAGACCTGTTGTCACTGTTGACGGCACATCAACAATAGATACGGAAGACTGTCCATTCAACGAAAGAAGATCACTTCCACCGCCACCACCACACGAAGCCACTAATGTTGCCACCAAAAAATAGGCGGGTAAACGGCCGTAATGCTCCCAGTTGTGCATTGTTATAAACCCTCAATTGTTTTTGCTATTGCGCCACATCTTGCTATAAAAAAAAGCCACATAGCACTAAAAGACGTAAAGACGCACCATAGAAAACTTATACTGGATAACTCAAAAAACTTCAATCGCTTAAACGTATAAGCTCAACACTCTGTGAAGTTGTTAACCAGATTTAAGTCTTAATGCGATCTAATCGCCATATTGTTTTAATAAATCAGGCAACCGCTCTAATGCCTCATTTTGCAGATAAGGTGCTTCTAAACAAATAATTTGATAAATACCCCTGCGTAGTAGGCGTTGGGTCAATACGACCTCTTCACCAAAAAAGCCACTACTCACCACAAAAGAGGCCCAACTGGTGGTTAATATCCAAATATTAACAATCATTGCTTGTACATCTTGTTCTGTTGCCTGAATCAACTCCGCTTTTCTTAACGCATTATAAACAATATACGCTTGCGCCATCACTTTACGGGCAAATTGTCGATATGATGCTCGCAATCTTGGGCTCTCTTCCAATAAATGCCCCAAATCACGATGCAAAAAACGATATTCCCATAGCTGATTAAAAATAGACTCAAAATAACCAATTTTTTCGGTATAGGTAATCACTCGCTCATCTGGAACACTTAACGCTTGCACCATGCTATTTTCATAAGTTAAAAAAATCTCATAAATAATGTCTTCTTTACTACGAAAATGATAATACAAATTACCTGGACTGATATTTAATGCCGCTGCAATATGGTTCGTCGTGATACTACGCTCCCCTGCATCGTTAAATAACTCCAAACTCTTCATCAATATGCGATCACGTGTCTTCAATGGCTCTTCCTCTTGACCGTTTAGCAGAAAAATACAATTTTGATTTGACAGATTAGAGCAAATACTCTAAAACTACAATTGTTTTAGAACTTAGGACTAAAGTCCTACTTTTGACTGCAGAGGTTGTGACATCCTACATCCTCTGTGCTGACAATTTTAGATTTAGGCAACATATTGCTATTCTCACCCCTGTGTAATTGTTGCATAAGTCCTGTAATACCTAGAGGCCCACATGACTGCCAGCGTTTCCCCACTCCGCACGGATCACCCTGAAGTTGCCGACATGCAGCGTATTTTTGACACCCAAAAAACGGCATTTCGTTTACGTCCTTCAACAACAGCCAGTGAGCGCATTGCGCTACTTGATAACTTAAAAACCGTACTGATTAAATATCAAGACCAAATAGCCATTGCCATTGCGGAGGATTTTGGTCATCGCTCGCATCACGAAACCAAATTCGCCGAAGTATTAACCAGCCTCGAAAACATCAAGTATTATAGTAAAAATCTGCGTACTTGGATGCAACCAGACAAACGCCACGTTAACCCTACGCACTTACCTGCTAAAGCATGGGTGCAATATCAGCCTTTAGGTGTGGTTGGCATTATCACTCCGTGGAACTATCCCTTGCTATTGGCCATTAGTCCACTGATTTGTGCATTGGCTGCGGGCAACCGCGCCATGCTTAAAATGTCGAGCTTTACGCCAAGAACAGGCGAAACATTAAAACGCGCATTGGCTGAAGCATTTAGTGAAGATCAGGTGGCCGTGATTACGGGTGGAGGCATCGTCTCTGATGCGTTTAGCCGTTTACCTTTCAATCAAATGACATTTACAGGCTCAACCAATGTTGGTCGTACTGTCATGGCTGCCGCCGCCGAAAACTTAACACCTGTACTGTTAGAGCTCGGCGGTAAATCACCCGCTATTGTTCATCACTCTGTACCAATGAAAGATGTCGCCGAGCGTATTGCATTAGGTAAAGGCTGGAATGCTGGACAAACGTGTGTCGCTCCTGATTACGTTTTCCTTCCCAAAGGCAAAACGCTTGACTTTGTGGCAGCCATGAGAAGTGCAATTGCCAAAATGTACCCAACGATGCTGAATAACCCTGACTACACTAGCATTGTGAATAATAAACAGTATCAACGCATTAAGGGTTACTTAGACGATGCTGTAGACCAAGGCGCAGAGCTATTTGAAATTAACCCCGCCAATGAAACCTTTGTCAATACACGCAAAATGCCCGTCATTTTAGTGTCTAATATTAAGCAAAGCATGCAAATTGCCAAAAATGAAATTTTTGGCCCTGTGCTCATGGTCATGGAGTACGATCAACTCGAAGACGCACTGAGCTACATTAACCAACGTCCTAGCCCTCTGGCTTTATATTATTTTGACTACGATGAGCGTCGCTCAGACTTCGTTTTGCGTAATACTCAATCAGGCGGTTTCTCCGCTAATGACGTGATTACCCATGTTGCAGAAGAAGATTTACCCTTTGGTGGTGTTGGTCACTCAGGCATGGGCAAGTATCATGGCCGTGAAGGTTTTATGGCCATGTCGAATGCACGCTCGGTATTAATGAAGCCTAAGTTTTGGTCGATGCGTTTCTTAGCACCTCCTTTCAAAAGCCCATTACATAAGCTAATTGAAAAGGTCTTGTTGAAATAAGGCCGATTTATCGTACTTATCGGGTTATTTTGCCAAACTGACAAAATAAAAACGGAGTTCTACTTGCTGTCAAGGGGGCATTTTGCTATAAATGCGCCCCTTGCCGTCTGCCGCTGCTACAGCGGCGGTTGTGATTGCATTCGGGGAGTATTTTTAATGTCTAAAGTTTGTTTGATTACTGGTAAACGTACAATTACTGGTAATAATATTTCGCACGCTAACAATAAAACGAAGCGTCGTTTTGAACCTAACCTACACTATCATCGTTTTTGGTTAGAAAGTGAAAAGCGTTTCGTACGTATGCGTGTTTCGTCCAAAGGTATGCGTACCATTGATAAACTCGGCGTTGAACAAGTTGTTGCTAACTTGCGCGCTAACGGCCATAAGGTTTGAGGATTAGATCATGCGTGACAAAATCCGCTTAGTATCTTCTGCTGGTACAGGTTATTTCTATACCACCACTAAAAATAAACGCACTATGCCTGAGAAAATGGAAATCAAAAAATTTGATCCCAAAATTCGTCAGCACGTTATTTTTAAAGAAGCTAAAATCAAGTAATTGGTTTTAGTCTAAAAAAAGCCCGATTTATCGGGCTTTTTTTATGGAGAGTAAAAATGCCTGAATTACCCGAAGTTGAAACGACCCGTTTGGGGCTTATGCCCATTTTAGGCTCATCTGTTCTACAATTGGCGATCATGCAGCCACGCTTACGGCAACTCGTGCCTGATACGCTAAGTTCTATTATCGGTGAACGACTTAACACTCTCTCACGACGCGGTAAATACCTTCTGCTTGGCACAAATAAAGGCACGGCATTAATTCACTTAGGAATGTCTGGTAGTTTACGCCTAACCGCTACTCACGAGCCTTATCGTAAACATGATCATGTCTGTTTGATGTTAAGTAATGACTATTCGTTACGCTTTCATGATCCGCGTCGCTTTGGCTTGTTTTTGTGGTTAGAAGATGAACCACAAAAGCATCCGCTACTATCCAGCTTAGGCCCCGAACCTCTGACGGAACAATTTACTCCTGAGCATTTATTTTCACTTAGCCGCAAGAAAAAAACACCCGTCAAAAGCTTTATTATGGATGGACATATTGTCGTCGGGGTTGGTAATATTTACGCCAATGAAGCCTTATTTTATGCAGGCATTCACCCTCTTACACCCGCAAATCAGCTTTTATTAACAGATTATCAACGGTTACACCAACATATCTGTCGTATCCTCGGCATCGCCATTGAACGTGGAGGCACGACGTTACGTGACTTTGTCAACAGTAAAGGCAACCCTGGCTATTTCCAACAAGAACTCATGGTCTATGGTCGCGAAGCAAAAAACTGTCTAATTTGCCAACACGTTTTAGAATTAGTACGTATCAATAATCGAAGTACGATATACTGTCCGCAATGTCAGCCTGCTTTTCGCAGCTTTTAGCGACTAAGGCTTGCATACAAACATAACTACGATTAGATTCAACAGTATTAAAATTATCAAGCGGTTGGCTGGTCATCTTGACGTTGTTGTCGAACCATATAAGCCGCGCAATTCTCAACAAGGAGATAACAATGAGTCTGTTCCCACGCCGCGCTTTTGCAACCCTCACTTTATTAGTTGCCAGCGTGACAGCCACTCCTTCCTTTGCCGAAGAAATGGATGACCAAATTAATCAGCGTCCCAGTACAGGCGCAATGGTTTTAGATGCTATTGTGGCACGTCCCATGTTATTTGCGATGACATTAGGTGGCACAGCAGTATTTGTAGCAACACTTCCTTTTTCTGCTCTAGGTGGCAATGTTGAAGAGTCCGCAAAAGCTTTAGTGGTTGGCCCTGCAAAAACCACATTCACTCGCTGCATGGGCTGCACAGCAACTCAGGATGCGTTAAAAAATCGCGAAATTGCTAATAACCACTAACAGATACGTTGCCACTCCAAATGGCAAACAGCGGGTTTCATTTATTTTGATTAAAAACGGTACACACCTGAGCTTATTTCAGTTACAATACGCGCAGGATTAAACGATTTGATCCCCCCTTTCGCCCCGCTAATCCTACTTGTTAGTGGGGCTTTTTTATGCCTGTGTTTTTAGCCGCGCCACTTTTAACCATAACTCCTCCTGACTTTCAATATGCCTTGAATCCAATGGAATGCAGCTAACAGGGCAAATACTCTGGCATTGTGGCACATCAAAATGGCCTACACACTCCGTACATAGACCAGGGTCTATTTCATAAATCTCTGGCCCTTGAAAGATTGCTTTATTGGGGCAAACAGGCTCACAAACATCACAATTAATGCATTCGTCAGTAATAATCAACGCCACGTAAATACTCGCACTGTAAGGATATAATGAACGATGCCCCCTTCGCATGAATGAGGCTCGTAATAAGATGTTAAATAATAACCCGAATTAAAAACCAAATTTTTTGTTAAACGCAACGACCACTTCGGGTGAGACGAACTTTGAGACATCTCCTCCTAAGCGTGCTATTTCACGTACTAGCGTTGAAGAGATATAAGACAGGTTTTCAGAGGGCGTTAAAAAGACGGTTTCAAAATCAGCTAACAATTGACGATTCATGTTAGCGAGCTGAAATTCATATTCAAAATCAGATACTGCTCGCAAACCACGCAACACTGCTGTTGCTTGCTGTTCTTCAACAAATTTTGCTAAGAGCTGACTAAAGCCACAGACTTTCACATTCGGTAAATGAGCAACCGCATTTTCGACGAGCTGTACACGCTCCTCTAAATTAAATAAAGGTTTTTTATGATGCCCCACCGCAATAGCCACAATAACCTCATCAAATAAGCGCGCAGCTCGTTCGACTAAGTCTTTGTGGCCATTGGTGATGGGATCAAAGGTACCGGGGTAAATAACGCGCGTTCTCATAATATGAACTCTAGCTAGTTTGCCCCGCAATATACCTAAGCACAGCGACTTACGCAAAACATCTACAATAAGTCTCACTCTCACTTTAATTAAATCATGGTGTAATTGTTGCCACTGCCCTCGTCAGTTTCTCTTCACCCCATGTTTTTGCTTCTGTTGGTGCACCATCAACGGTAATCGTTGTACCTAAACCAGCCTTGTCTAACTCAATTTGGCCTTTGTCATTTTTGACATAAACACCCTTACCACTGAGCATGACTACATCTAATGCACCATCAGGCGTTAAACCATAGCCGCCCCAAAAATCAGTTCCCCGTACACCAATGGTAGCAACACGAGTCGTCACTTCAAAGCGATGAGGACGCTTCGTAATACTACCTGTAATACTACGGAAAGCTCCTTGTAATAGGTCAAAAAGAGCAATGTTTGGCTTGCTGCGGAAAATACGATAATCACGAATCACCAATTGACTGTCTTTACCAACCGTTAATTTCGTGCCATCACGTAATTTGAGTTCAGCCACTGAACCTGTGGCCGTTTTGAATAAATCACCACGACAAATTTTCATACCTTGTGTCGGCGTAATAGTTTCTTTTTGACGTTGAACTTCAACAGTCCCCGTTAATTGCATCACTTCACCGACTCGGCAGTTTTTGTTAGCCATATCTGCGGCACTGACTTGAGCACTCAACAACATAAACACTGGAATGATGAGACGTTTCATAACAACCTACCCTGTTAAACCTGTTAAAAAAGAGAAAAGACACATTCTTATACGCACTGCACAACCTATTGGATGCAATTATTTCGTGGTTATTTGTATAACAATTATTTTTCTAACGCAATTTGTCAAAAAAACCAAATGGCAAGTTAAGCAGCGTATCCTTTTTTAAGGCACAATAGAGGACTTAATTGTTTCAAGATTTACGGTTATGAGTAAAAAGCCAGAACAGACATCTTCCAATATCGCACAAAATAAAAAAGCGCGTCATGATTATTTTATTGAAGATACTTATGAAGCAGGTTTGGTGTTACAAGGATGGGAAGTTAAATCGCTACGCGCTGGTCGAGTCACGATTGTTGAAGCGTATGTGTTACTAAAAAATGGTGAAGCTTTTTTAATTGGTGCAACTATTACCCCACTGTTATCCACTTCTAATCATTATGTTCCTGAAGCGACGCGCACACGTAAGCTCTTGTTAAATAGACGAGAGTTAAACCGTATGATCGGTGCGGTACAACAAAAAGGATATACCTGTGTGCCATTATCATTTTATTGGAAAAATGGCATGGCCAAGTGTCAAATTGGTTTAGCGAAAGGTAAACAAACACACGACAAACGTCAAACCGAGAAAGAGCGTGATTGGCAACGTGAAAAAGCGCGTGTTTTTCGCATCAACTAAACGTATTTACAGAGTCAGTACTTGAAAATCGCCTAGCTCATACCATTTTGTGTTAAGATAACACTACTTTGGGGATGACATGGCTTCGACGCTGGTGATGAAACTCTGAGGTGCATGTCGAGAGTGAGATGTCTCTCGTAAATACCAATCTCAAAAACTAGTCGCAAACGACGAAACCTACGCACTCGCAGCTTAATAGTTAGCGAAACATTGAACTCGGACGCCGGTGGTCGGGGGATATGGGCGTAACGCTACACTGGCTCGCAATATGTCTCGTCTCGCGACATAACGTTAAAACTTAGAGAATCGTTGGCTACGCCCTGTCTGTCGGGTAGGAGTCGATTAAATCAGTAGACAAGACTAAGCATGTAGAGCCAAGAGCGTAGTGTCGGCGGACGGGGGTTCAATTCCCCCCATCTCCACAAAATCCACGTCTAATATGTTCTCAGACGTTCCAAAAAGCCTTAATTCTTAACGAGTTAGGGCTTTTTTGTTTCTAGGGTGTTCTCAGGTGGTCATTGTAAGCTAAGATTTTTAGGGGCATTATAAGCGGCATTGAGAGTTCAACTATCGGTAATGCCCTAATGCCCTTAACAAACACCTTTATTAAAAACCTTAAATATTCGCGTACAGATGGTAAGCCTCAACGGGAATATGATACGGATGGCCTGTATCTTGAGATTACCCCTAAAGACGTTAAAAAATGGCAAATGAAATATAAGCGACCCATTTCTGCAAAAGAAAATCGCTTATCGTTTGGCATTTATCCGACCGTCACCCTAAAAGACGCACGTACTAAACGTGATGAAGCCAAAAAGCTACTCGCACAAGATATTGACCCTAGTGACAATAAAAAAGAAGCGTTACGTCAATCCAAGATAAGCGTCAATAATAGCTTTGAGATGGTGGCGCATGAATGGCTCAAAGTCAGCCGTAACAAGTGGACACCTAAACATTGTCAACAAACACGGACTAGCTTAGAGCAAGACGTTTTTCCTTTTATTGGTCATTTACCGATTACCAGTATTAAGCCTTTAATGGTTTTAGATTTATTACGCACCATTGAGACACGGGGCGCGATTGAAATAGCCAAACGTGTACGCCAACGATGCGAGGCTGTTTTTAGATATGCCATTATTACCGAAAAAGCAGAATACAACCCTGTATCTGATTTACAAGGCGCATTAACTGCCCCCAATCCTCAAAACTATCCAGCCCTTACACCTAAAGAGTTACCCGACTTTTTAATGGCGATTGCTAAATACCCTTGTGAACTGCAAACACGTATCGCTTTTAATTTATTGATGCTGACAGGCGTTAGAACAGGTGAACTTGTGGGTGCTAGATGGAGTGAGTTTGATTTTGATGATAAAGAATGGCGTATCCCTGCCGAACGCATGAAAAGACGGCTAGAGCATATTGTCCCACTATCACGCCAAGCACTTGCACTATTAGAGGAAATACGGCCATTTACATCATCTTTTGAGTTGATATTCCCTCACCGTAGCGAACCCCTCAAACCCATGTCTAACGTCACTATTTTACGCATGATAGAACGCTCAGGTTATAAAGGCCGTATGACGGGACACGGCTTTAGAAGCGTATTTTCGTCTGTTTTAAATGAAACCAACAAGTTTAATTCTGATGCGATAGAACGACAGCTTGCCCATGTGCCAGCCAGTAAAGTGCGCGGGGCTTATTTGCGCACTCAGTTTTTGCCCGAACGCCATGAAATGATGCAATGGTATGCCGATTATTTAGACACCATTCAAAGTAAGAATGTGATTGCGGTGAATTTTGCGAAACGTGCCGTTTAAACAAACGTAGAGTTATGACGCTAGACTAGAAAGGGTCAACACAAAGTGAGTTGTGTTTGAATTAGACTACAAGGTCTGTATTGTTCAATAATGAACTAACAGAAAAACCTCACAGATTTATCAAAATCTGTGAGGTTCTTTGTAAGAGAGCGATGTTTTACAGACATTGAACTCTTTAATACTTGGGGCAACAAGGCAGAAGTTTGCACGCGACTCCTTGTTTGCCCTACTCACATGAAGACTTAGCAAAGCTATGAGTTCAAGACACAACACAGAAACACGCTCTACATCATGTAAATTTATATTAGCATGGATTGTAGTCTAGTTGCACATTGCAACTAAATATTTGCATAGTGCAAATACTGTAGCGCAACTTCTTGCGTCAAACTGTGTCGTATCACTCGTACTTTGTTAGGTTTTCTATGAATAAATAGGAAACTTAATATCATGCTTTTCAAGCCGCAAACTCATACCGTAGAGACTAATACCTCTAACGCCGCCACCGTTTTTATTCGCAAAAAAACAGTCATGCACATGACGGGCTTGCCTTCGTCAACCATTTATAACCTGATGGCTAAAAAGCTATTTCCGCAAAATATTAAGCTGTCGGGCGGGAAAGCTGTCGCGTGGTTATTAAGCGATATAGAAAAATGGCAAGCGGATTGTTTAAAAAACCATCAAGCATCTAGTAACGCCAACTAAAAAGGATTTTCGCCATGAATACCTCTCATGGCGGCCTTTATTGGCCGCTAGTATCCGTTTTTTTGTCAAAAAACACACACTCCGTACTATTTTGCATGGAGTTTAGCCATGTTTGACCGTAATTTATTATCCACTCCACAAACTTACTTTGCCCCATTATTTGCCATTAAAAGCAGTAAAACACAGGTATTAGTGCCTTGTTGCTTTCACCATGACAAAACACCTAGTTTAAGCATCAACATGACAACAGGCGCGTTTTATTGTTTTGGTTGCGGTGCTAAAGGTGGCGACGTATTGGACTTTGAGCAACTTAGAACAGGCTTAAATTTTGTAGATACCTGCAAAAACTTAGGCGCATGGGCAGATACCAAAGACGACACTCCCGAAGCTAAAGCCGAACGTAAGCAACGCATGGCCGAAGCCGAAAAACAACGCAAAATATTATTAGAGCAAGCCGCGATAGCTGAAAAAGCACACGCTCAAGCCTTTATTCCCCTTGTTAATGACATTCTACGTGTTGCGTCACAACCCATGTTTTCGCCACCGTATCCGTCTAATAAAGGTATAGGCGTACATAACCTTTATTCGGTTGATGCGGCCACCATTCAAAAATTCACATTACCACCTGCACCGCACGAATCTAAAAAGCGTCTCGTTACAGTTTGCTATGGTTTTGAAGGCGTATTGACGATTGCCATTTTAGAAACATTAGACGGTGAGCAAGTCGCCTTACAGGTATTTGATGGCGTACCTACAGGCAAGAAATATGCTCGTTGGTTTATTGGCCGACCTGCAACTATGGGGGCTTATTACCGTTTAGGCGACTGGACTACGCCTAGTGTGGTGTTAATCACCGAAGGCGTAGCCGATGCCATTAGTTGTTATGAAGCAACTGGCTACCCTGTTTTAGCCGCCTTGAGTATGAGGCAATTAGTGATTACCGCCAAAGCCGTACATCACCGCTACCCACAGGCGTTGATTGTGATGTGTGGTGATAATGATTTAAACGGTAGTGGTGAACGCGTTGCCAATGATGCTGCAAAGGCCGTTGGTGGCTTAGTGGTAATACCTAAAGAGGTCAAAGACTTTAACGAACTACATCAAGTTAACGGTGTAGAGGTGGTTAAAATGACAATTGATGCAATTATTACTGAGCATAGCCGAAGTATTGAAAGTAAAAAGGCCATACCCCCTAGCAAAGATGGTACAGCCCCTAACACACAAATAAGCAAGCCAATTATAGATGATGGGGGCAATGGTGGCGAGAAAAAACAAGCTAAACCCCCGTTGCGTGTGGTGACTATTGGCCAATTGGTTAGCATGGACTTACCTCCAAGAGAAAACTTGTTAAGCCCGTGGTTGCCAGTACAAGGCTTAGCAATGGTGTATGCCCCCCGTGGAATTGGTAAGACATTTTTTGCTTTGAATGTGGCTTATGCCCTTGCCAGTGGCGGTGAGTTTTTGTGTTGGCACGCAGTACAGGCGCAACCCGTTTTATATATTGATGGTGAGATGCCAGTAATTAGTATGCAAGAACGTCTAAGCTCCATTATTACCATGCACAAAGCAGAAGCCAACGAGGACGCACTACGCATCATTACCCCCGATTTACAAGGCGATGCTTTTATGCCTGACTTGGCAACTATTGAGGGGCAACAGGCTATAGAGCTTTTTTTGGAGGGTGTAAAGTTAATCGTTATCGACAATATAAGTACACTTTGCCGTAGTGGTAGGGAGAATGAATCTGAGGGCTGGGTAACAGTACAAGAATGGGCGTTACGCCAACGTAGCGCAGGCCGTAGCGTGTTGTTTGTGCATCATGCAGGCAAAGGCGGCAACCAACGCGGCACAAGCAAGCGTGAAGATGTTTTAGACACCGTTATCAACCTTAAACGGCCTATTGATTACAACCCCTCCGAAGGTGCAAGTTTTGAGGTTCATTTTGAAAAAGCACGGGGCTTCAGTGGCGAAGATGCCGAACCATTATCTTGCCGTCTAGGGCATGACGAACATAATAACTTGGCTTGGTTATATCGCCGCTTAGAAGATACGACCTTTGATAAAGTGGTAACGCTCATAAACGAGGGATTGTCTCAAGCCGAGATTGCCAGTGAGCTAGATATAAACAAGTCCAATGTATCACGCCATGTCAAAAATGCACGTTTGAAAGGTTTAATTCAAGAGTCTAAAACCAAGTCAAAACCCATCAATTCGGCCAATTATTCACGCGTTAAAGATGGGGAGTAATTGTCATGGGATTAAAGCAAATAATAGACGAGAAATCGAAAAGTTGCGGAGTTTTAACCTCTAGTCAACGCAACAAGCAACTTTTAGATGATTTAGACCAAAACACGCGCAACTCTCAACGCAACAGTAGCGCAACTACTGGCCTTAATACACTGATAAATAAGGACTCTATACGCAACCAACAACGCAACCATGACGCAACCGCTCAAAAAGAAGACGCGCAACTTTTACCACCCAAAATGCCTAAAAAGTTGCGTAGTCAAAATAGGAAGATACGCAATGATTTACCTTGTTTAACGGAACGCTACCGCCACCTAATCACTTGCCAACAATGCGAGCATTTAACCCTTGCTGGCTATTGCAAGGTTAAACCACTGGTTAAGCCTATACCCCATGCCATGATTGATTGTGTGAGCTTTGAGCAAGTGCAAACAGCACGCGCCACCATTACCAGTACGCCCTATTCACAGGCAGAATTAACCGCCTTACTTAGCCAGCGTCAAACGTCTTTATTGCATCATGTGCGGCAATGCCAACACTGTAATATTGAAGCCGTCCGATATTGTGCTGATGGTTTACCGTTGATGGATGCTTGCGAAAGCGTGTTAATGGCTTTTGATACTACCGAGCAACAACAAAGGCAGCTTTTCTTGTTGTCATTACACGGAAAAATCCCCGAATAACGGGGCTTTAAGGCAAAACTTGACCGCTTATTTACCATTAGGCGGCTAAGTCTTGTTAAGATTGCGCCCGTTACTATTTTTAGATTTATGCAGTTATTTTTAAGGTTTGTGCTAATCATGTCCGAAGAACAATTACGCCTGTTACAACGCCAACTATGGAACATTGCCAACACCTTACGCGGCAAAATGAATGCAGACGAATTCCGTGACTACATTTTAGGTTTTATCTTTTACAAATACTTATCCGAAAAATTTGTTGCCTTTGCTAACGATGCCTTACAAACAGACGGCATAAGCTATCCCGATTTAGACATTAACAATCCACACGCTAAAAGCATTATTGACGCGGTACACGATGCCGCCCTTGAAGAATTAGGCTACTCATTATTGCCTTCTGAGTTATTTCATACCATTGCCAGCCGTTGCTATGATGGTTTTGAGGGCAAAGGTTTTATTTTAGAAGACTTAGGCCGTATTTTAAAAAACATCGAACAAAGTACATTAGGCACAGACTCTGCCGATGACTTTAGCCATTTGTTTGAAGACTTAGATTTAAGCTCCTCTAAATTAGGTAACACCGAAAAAGCCAAAAATGAGTTAGTTGCCAAAGTATTGATTCATCTTGATGAAATTAACTTTGACCTAAGTAATACCGACTCCGATGTATTGGGCGATGCCTACGAGTATTTAATTGGTGAGTTTGCCAGTGGTGCGGGTAAAAAAGCAGGTGAGTTTTATACCCCGCAACCTGTTTCTACCTTGTTGGCTAAATTGGTGACGCTCAATAATAAAAAATTGCGTAATGTCTATGACCCGACGTGTGGGTCGGGTTCGTTGTTGTTGCGGGTAAAGCGTGAAGCCGAACAGGTAGATAAAATCTTTGGTCAAGAATTAAACCGCACCACCTATAACTTGGCACGCATGAACATGATTTTGCATGGTGTGCATTATGCCGACTTTGATATTAAGCAAGAAGACACGCTCGAACACCCACAACATTTAGATTTACGGTTTGATGCGATTGTGGCGAATCCGCCATTTTCAGCACAGTGGAGCGCAAACCCGCTTTTTATGAGTGATGACCGCTTTAGTATGTATGGCCGTCTTGCGCCTAGCAGTAAGGCGGATATGGCCTTTGTGCAGCACATGGTCTATCAATTAGCCGATGATGGTACGATGGCCTTAGTGTTGCCGCATGGCGTGTTATTTAGGGGTGCAGCCGAAGGACACATTCGCCAGTATTTGATTGCTCAATTAAATTGTATTGATGCGGTGATTGGTTTACCTGCCAATATTTTTTATGGCACAAGTATTCCAACGTGTATTTTGGTGCTGAAAAAATGCCGTAAAAATGCCGATAACATTTTGTTTATTGATGCCAGCCAGCACTTTGAAAAGGTCAAAACACAAAACAAGTTATTGCCTGAGCATATTGATAACATTGTGGCGGCTTATAGGACGCGTAAAAACAAGGCGAAATATAGCCAAGTGGCGAGTATTGCCAGCATTCAAGCCAATGATTACAACTTAAATATTCCGCGTTATGTCGATACTTTTGAGGCAGAGGCGGCCATTGACTTAAACGCGATTGCGGCAAAATTAGCACAGATTGAGCTTGCCGAAGTAGCCACTAAAAATAGTATTGCGGCATTTTGTGCGGAATTGGGGATTGCGCCACCGTTTGCGATTGAGGGGGCTAAGTGATGAACGTGCCTCAATTGCGGTTTAAAGAGTTTAAAGATAGCAATAATTATAAAACCAAACTCGTTGCAGACATCGCAAAAATTGCTGTTGGACGTGACTTAATAGAAGACTCTTTTTCTCCTGTGGAAACAGAAACACATAAATATCCTATATATTCCAATACCGTAGAAAACTATGGGTTATATGGGTTTTACGACTTTCAAGAGTTTGAAGGGAATAGTTTAACAGTTGTTGGTCGTGGTGCAGGCTTAGGAATGGCATTTGCTCGAAAAGGTGGATTTGCCGCCATTGGTAGATTGCTTGTAGTATTTCCTAAACAAGAGTCTTTTGATGTTCAATGGCTAACAGAATACATCAACTTTAAAATGATTATTCATAATGAGTCTGGTGGTATTCCTCAACTGCCTCGCTCAACTTTTGAAGGATATAGTGTTGTCCTTCCCACCCTATCCGAACAAACAAAAATCGCCAATTTTTTAACAACGATTGACGAACGCATTAACCAACTCAGCCGCAAAAAAGAGCTAATGACGCAATATAAACAAGGCGTTATGCAGCACATTTTTAGCCAACAATTACGCTTTAAAGATGACAATGGCGAGGATTTTGGGGCTTGGGAGGAGAAGAATGGTAACTTTTTATTCGCAGCGATTAGCAATAAAGACCATAATTCGGACTTGCCAATATTGGCAATTACTCAAGAACATGGTGCGATACCTAGAGATTTAATTGATTACCGAGTGTCAGTCTCTGATAAGAGTGTAGAAACTTACAAAGTTGTTGAAGTTGGTGACTTCATTATAAGTTTACGTTCATTTCAAGGCGGAATTGAATATTCAAATTATAAAGGTATTTGTAGTCCTGCATATTTAATATTACGCTCCAAGACGCAATTAAATAGCTACTTTTATAAGTCTTACTTTAAAACACCTGAATATATTACGAAGCTAAACCAACATCTTGAAGGAATCAGAGACGGTAAAATGGTTAGCTATAAACAGTTTTCAGAAATATTACTGCCATTACCCTGCTTGGCGGAACAAACCAAAATCGCCAACTTTCTCACCGCCCTAGACGAAAAAATACAACACATCACCCAACAAATAGAAGCAACCAAACAATATAAACAAGGCTTGCTACAACAGATGTTTGTTTAGGATAAACCGCCACCATGAACAGCACACAACTCACCGCCCTCATCACCGATTTAGTCAGCCAACCCACAGAATCGGAATGGGTCGAGTTTAAAGCCAACCACCAAACGCCCGAAGATATTGGCAAACGTATCTCCGCGCTTGCGAATAGCGCGTGCTTAATTGGCGAGCCGTATGGTTACTTGGTTTTTGGTGTGCAAGATGGCAACCACGACATTATTGGCACAACCTATAACCCTCATCAAAAAGCCAAAGGCAACGAAGACCTAGAGCCGTGGCTAATGCGTAAACTCACGCCTCGCCTTGATATGCGTATCTACGAACATCATCAAGATAATAAACGACTGGTGATTTTTAGAATCCCTGCCGCGCATAATGTCCCCATTGAGTTTGATAAAATTTCTTATGTGCGTGTAGGCAGCAACACCCACAGCTTAAAAGACTATCCCGATAAAGAACGCACAATATGGCTACGTCAACTGGATTGGAGTGCCACCATTTGCCAAGCCGCCACCCTTGCCGACTTATGCCCCGAAGCCATTAGCAAAGCACGCCAACTCTACACGGTCAAAAATCCCCGTTTAACCGACCAAATCAGCACATGGGACGACATCACTTTTTTAAACAAAGCCAAAATCACCATTAACGGCCAAATCACTAACACCGCGCTGATTTTGTTAGGCTTACCCGAATCTGACCATTATTTAAGCCCGTCTGTTGCCAAAATCACTTGGATACTCAAAGGCGTGGATAACGTCGAAAAAGACTACCAACACTTTGAACCCCCGTTTGTATTAGCTATTGAGCAGGTCTATAACAAAATCCGTAATCTCAAATATCGCTACATTGTTGACGGTACACTCTTTCCCGACGAAATTGACCAATACGAGCCTTACATCATCCGCGAAGCTCTTAATAACGCCATCGCTCACCAAGACTACCGCCTCGCAGGACGTATTATCGTTGTCGAACGCGAAGACTCGACCTTAACCTTTAAAAATAGTGGCGACTTTATCCCTCAAACCATTCAAAACGTCTTGCACAAAAACGCACCCGCACAACGCTACCGCAATCCTTTTTTAGTCGCGGCAATGGTCAACCTGAATCTAATCGACACCATTGGTAGCGGTATTAGACGGATGTTTGATATTCAACGAAAACGCTATTTTCCTTTACCCGATTACGACTTTAGCGACAATAGCATCACCGCCACCTTTACAGGCAAAGTGTTAAATATGGACTATGCGCGTAAATTAGCGCAAATGCCTGATTTAAGCCTTGATGAAATTGTCCTAATGGATAAGCTGCAAAAACAGCACGAAATTGACGAAGATGATGCCGTTATCTTGCGTAAAAAAGGACTGATTGAAGGTAGAAAGCCTAATTATCACCTTTCGTCTGCGGTTGCCGTTAAAACAGACCAAAAGAAAGAATATGTCGAAATGCGCGGCTTAGAAGACTCCTATTACGAAAGTCTTGTTATCGCTTATCTTAAAAAGTTTGGACAAGCTAAACGCTTAGACATTGATAAGTTACTTTTAGACAAACTTTCCTCTGTTTTAGACGAAACTCAGAAAAAAAACAAAGTCAGAAATATGCTACAACGCATGAGAAATCAAAGACTTATTGATGTAGAAGGTAAAACATGGCGGCTTATTTCGGATAACTAACTTAGACATTCCGTAAACATTATTTAGACATTCACAAGGACGAACCATGAGCAACACCCAAAGCGAATACGAACTAGAACTCGCCCTCATGCAGCAATTAGAAGGCTTAGGCTATGAAGTCGTTACCATCAATAACGAAGCCTCCTTATTAGCCAATTTACGCCAACAACTCGAACGCCATAACCAACTCAGCGCACACGAAAAAATTACCGACGGTGAATTTAAAAAGATTATTAGTCATCTTAATAGCCAAAGTACCGTCTTTGACCGCGCTAAAATCTTGCGCGATAAATTTGCCCTACAGCGTGATAATGGCGATACCAAATATATTAGCTTTTTAAACACAATAGACTGGTGCATGAATGAGTACCAAGTCACCCACCAAGTTAAACAGCACGACCTCGCCAAAAACTCACGCCAAACTCGTTACGATGTCACCATTCTGATTAACGGCTTGCCACTAATACAAGTAGAACTTAAAAAGCGCGGCCTTGAACTGAAAGAAGCCTTTAACCAAATTAACCGCTATCACCGTGATTCGTTTTGGAATGGTTACGGCCTGTTTTTATATACGCAGCTTTACATCATTAGTAACGGGGTCAATACCAAGTATTACGCCAATAATCCCAAACAATCGTTTGAACAAACCTTTTACTGGTCAGACATTAGCAATCAGCTTATTACCAACTTACACCAATTTAGCGATGTCTTTTTGCGCCCGTGTCATGCCTCTAAAATGATTACGCATTACACCGTACTTAACGAAACCTACAAATGTTTAATGATATTGCGGCCTTATCAATTTTTTGCCGTTGAAGAACTGATAGAACGTGCCGAAAAAACCAATAAAAACGGCTATATTTGGCATACCACAGGGTCGGGCAAAACCTTAACATCCTTTAAAGCCAGCCAAGTTATTACCAAAATGCCGAGCGTGCATAAGGTGTTATTTGTTGTTGACCGTAAAGACTTAGACTATCAAACCGCCAACGAATTTAACGCCTTTTGTAAAGACAGCGTAGACAGCACCACCAACACCCGTAAGCTCATAGAACAGCTTAACAACCCCGATACCAAGCTGATTGTTACTACCATTCAAAAGCTCAATAACGCGATTATGGGCGAACGCTACAAAGACAAAGTAGCGCACCTTCAAGATAAAAAAATCGTCTTTATCTTTGACGAATGCCACCGTAGCCAGTTTGGTGATACCCACAAAAACATCAAACGCTTTTTTAACCACGCGCAAATGTTTGGCTTTACAGGCACACCGATTTTAGAAGCCAATGCCAATAACACGCAGGGCATTAAACAAACCACCAAAGACTTATTTAGCGAGTGCCTGCATAAATATGTGATTGTAGACGCGATTAGAGACGGTAATGTTTTACGCTTTGCCGTTGAATACGTGGGCAAATACACGCAAAAAGACACCGCCAATACCTTAGATATTGAAGTCGAAGCCATCGACAAAAAAGAGCTAATCGAAAGCCCTCTACGCCTAAGCAAAATCACCGATTATATTTTGACGCACCACACCGCCAAAACCAAACGCCCTAATTTTACCGCCATGTTTTGTGTCGGCAATATCGAAATGCTGACACAGTATTACGAGCTATTTAAACAACGACAACAGCAACTTAGCGAACAGGCACAAGCCAACGGACTCGTTTATAACCCGTTAAAAATCGCCACCATTTTTAGTTATGCCGCCAACGAACAAGATACTTCCGCCGATGGCGTAATGGACTTTATTGATGAGGAATCGCCTGAAATCCCTACAGGCGCAAACATTAACCCATCAAGCCGTGACAAGCTCGACAGCTACATTAAAGACTATAATGCCTTATTTGGCACACACTACACCGCCAACGATACCGATTCTTTTTATAACTACTACAAAGACATCGCCAAACGAGTACGCCGCGCCGAAGTCGATATTCTGCTAGTGGTAAATATGTTTTTAACAGGCTTTGACAGCCCCCGACTTAACACGCTTTATGTTGATAAAAACCTACGTCATCATGGTTTAGTACAAGCCTTTTCGCGCACTAACCGCATTTTGAATGAGAAAAAAACACAGGGTAATATCATTTGTTTTCGGAATCTCAAAGAGGCGACCGATGACGCGATTGCCTTATTCTCCAATAAAAACGCCAAAGAAACGGTCTTAGTTGAACCCTACGATAGTTACCTTAAAAAATATCAAGCCGCCGTCGAAGCCCTGTTAGAACTCACACCGACCGTCGGTAGTGTTGACAACTTAGCCGACGAAAACGAACAACTCGACTTTGTGACTAAATACCGCGAACTACTACGGTTAAAAAACGTATTAAGCACCTTTGCCGACTATGACCCCGAAGACTTGAGCCTAGACGAACAAACTTTTGAAGACTTTAAAAGCAAGTACCTAGACTTACACGACCAAGTCAAACGTCAACGCGACACTGAAAAAGTGTCCGTTTTAGAAGACGTGGACTTTGAGTTAATTTTAATTCACCGTGACGAAATCAATGTTTCCTACATCCTCAAATTACTCAAAGACTTGAGCCAAATGGATGAACAGGAAAGCACCAAACGCACACAGGACATCATGGATTTAATGTCAGGTGAAACGCAGCTACGCAGTAAAAAAGAACTGATTGCCGCCTTTATTCAACACAACTTACCGAAGCTCACTCAAGACGATAGCGTTGAAGCCTCTTTTGAAGCCTTTTGGGACGAACAAAAGAAACTAGCCGTAGAAGCCATTTGCCAACAAGAACAGCTTAACCATGAAGGCTTCAAGCAAATGATAGAAACCTATCTCTTTGCTAACCGTACCCCACGCGAACAAGAGATTGCCGCCGCACTTCTATTTAAGCCGTCTATTCTGCAACGCAAAACGATTTTGCAGCGTATTCAAGGCAAAATTAAAGACTTTATCGACACCTTTATTGAAGGCATGGGCGGCATTGCTTAATCACCTAACACATGGTATTTGTCATAATATCGACACTTAGACAACAGAACCAAAGGACGGAGCAATATTATGTTTGAAGATGCTCGTGATAGAAAGCGAAACGCCATTTATGAAATCATTGATAGCGCGTACAAAATTGAGCAAACTGGCGGCATAAACCTCTTCGCCGCGATGCGCATTTGCTATGCAGGATTGTTAAACACCGACATTATCGCCATACGATTGAAAGAGTGGGATGATGAAACATTAACGCTTATTATTTGGCGAAAGGCCGAACATTCCCCCCTTGCCGAAACAGTGCGTTTAATGATGCCTCAACAGTGGCAACGCCATAACTTTGCCAAAAATATTGATATTGATGAGCATTTTATCGAGTCAAGCCTTCTGTCCATCTTTAGCATTTGCAGAGAAGACAAAACCCAAGCAGCACTATTAAACCTATTTGAAGATAATTTCTTTTTAGAACTTTATGACCTGTATGACTTGCGGGAGCTGGCACATCAAATCAAAGAGGTTCACCTCATTGGAGGTATGGATATATTACCTACGATGCAACTTCGTTATGCTGGACTGCTAAAATCAAACGTATTGGCTATGCGTATTACTCGTTGGAGCGAAACACGTTTATCCCTTATTGTGTGGCGACACGTAAAACAACGACATCATGCCATTCGAGAATTTTATTTAACTAAACCCACAAGACAATCACGCTACGACCCAATCTTTGATGGCCGCGATGACGGCTTAGAGACTGTTAGTGAGCGGCTTATTCGTCCTTGCATTGAGTCTATGCTTGAGTTTTGTGAGGATGATTTAGAACAAATCAAACGTCTTGATGTATTTGAAGACAGCTATTTTTTTCTACAAGACAACCGAAAAATCATCCAACAAGAAATGGAGTCATTTGAAGGCAAGGTTCAACAGCTTGAAAACGACCTCAATTATTACCGTACACTGGCTCAAGACTTAGCCAAATATCACGCTCAAGACATCTTAGCGCACGCCATTCAACTCAGCGTAGCATCACTAGAAGCCGATACCTCCAATGGAATTTATGGCGACGAAACGGTGAATCTATGGGAAGAAATCTGCATTTATCAGCAAAGTGCGCGGTCATGTAATCAAAGCCAACTTGATGACGCGCTTGAATACGCCTGTTTTGAGGCATTAAAACAGTTAAAAAAAGAACAGTACATCATGCTACTGATGAGTCTTACCGACTTTGAAGATGACTATTATGTGGGTGGCGACGGTTGCCCCGAACATTGGCACAAGCAAGCGACTGCTCATAATGACGGCATAGATAAGTTACTACCTGAAATAGTCAGTAAGGTCTTGGGGCGTGCTGTCAATAATCATTCTGAAACCATACAAGGCTGGTTAGGTGAGTAATACGCCAAGTCATCACGGGTTTATTGGCTAATGAATCAGAATTATTAGCCAAACCAAGAACCCACTGAAACAAGTGGGCTTTTTTATGGCTTTTAAATGTTCCACGATGCAGCAAAAAAAAAATTTCATTTTCAAAAACTTGAAAAACTGCTGCAAGACGATTTTTTTTGTTATTTAACTTCAATAAGTTACACGCATAAAAAAATTTTGCTGCATCTGAATGCTAAAAAACAAATGAAAAAATCATGCGATTTGCTGCATTGCTGCATCATTTTTGCTGCATGGAAAAATAAGGTACTAATGGTATTTTTGGCCATCAACAATCACTCTGAATCCACACAGGGATGGTGTAATAAGCCAAGTCATCACTGGTTTATTCGCTAATGAATCAAGCTCATTAGCCAAACCATGAAACGACCGCAACAAGTGGGTATTTTTAGAGCTTTTAAATGTTCCAAGTTGCAAAATATATAAAAATTTCATTTTCAAAAACAATGCAACGCGTTGCAATGCAACTTTTTTTGTTATTTAACTTCAATAAGTTACAAGCATCAATAAACTTGGGAAAGCGCGTTATGCTTTTTTAAAATAAAAAAATCATGCAACGCGTTGCATTGTTGCATCATCTTTGTTGCAATAATTTAGGCTCACCCAAAACTACTGAATTCGCTCAATGGTGGTGAGAAACAGGGAATTTAATAGGATGAGCGTAAATATGGTTTAAATTCTGCTTTCTAAGACGAATTACACTCGTTTTGGGATTTTTAACGCTTTAAGAGCTATCGACATCACCGCCACCATTACTATTTAGTAACAAGATATAATTTTCGTTTAAGACAGCATTAAAACGGCACATTGAAGGGGTAGCCAAACTTTTTGGGGGCATTTCTTAAAAACACTAAAATATAAATACTATATATTCAATAACTTACATCGTTAGTTCAAAAGACCCCATCTCCACCAAATCAACGTCTAATATGTTCTCAGACGTTCCAAAAAGCCTTAATTCTTAACGAGTTAGGGCTTTTTTGTTTCTACGGTGTTCTCAGGTGGTCATTGTAAGCTAACCTGAGTTCGGTTTAATTTTCTTATGCGGCAAGGGTTCGTGGGGGAGTTGTTTATCGACCGATGACGGGTGGACTATGCAGCTCAGTATCAATTAAATGGCGACAGGTTTCGTCTTCATTGAGTTCTAAACTGTTTTTAGCGGTCAGGCTTGCTTGAATTGGTTTTGTTCAGCAGCTTTGTCAGTAACAACCAACAACTGAGAATGTGGGCTTCATTCAACGGCCACAGACTATCACCTTTTGTAAAAGTACCGTCATGCACCGCTCTGTTACCGACTGTACGAATGGTGTGTAACTTATCAAGAATGCCTGACTCGACTGCCGACACAAACACAAAGGCAGGTAAATGGTCAACAAATTTATCGGTAGCGAAACTCACGGTAAACAATACCTACCAGCAATTCAGCAAAACACCGCAGTTTGACCAAAGCACTTTGCGGATCATCGAATGTATATTTTTCGGCATGGCTGGCAATATTGGCTAACTCAGGCCAATACGGGCGAAGATGCTCAAAATTCTGTGATTGCATAAATCGATTGTTCCATCAAGGCTGTTTGGCGAAGACCATACCAATCTTAATTATTTGATTACGTGGCTTGAATAAAGAAATTGCTATTATTTAATAGCAATTTCTTTATCTTTGCTTTTATATCATAACCATACTGTCTAGGGGGTAAGGGTTTACTATTTAAGTCATGAGCCATTGCCTAAATATTATTATCAATAAATCTATAGTATTGATGAAAACTTTTTAGATTTTACGGGTATTCCTATGGCTGTTGGTATGGCGGCAACAAAGACACTGGCGAAACTAGCAAATGTGTCAAGAAACGAGAACTGTGGAAAACAGCGGGTGCTAAAAGAATTCGCAAACATTTTAGCGTGGAGATGGAAAAAACCATTGCTGAGCTAAATGGCATCTCTTGCTTAAACCTTCCCCCAAATTTATGGAGAGACTTTGAATGCAGCTCTACTACACCCCAAGATCACACTTTTCTCGCAAAGTTAGAATTCTGATGGCTGCGTTAGATTTATCGGCAGAGCTATTGGATGTGGGCAACGTTGCAGATACTAACGAATTGGCATTTGGGCCAAATCCGTTAATGAAAGTTCCTACGTTGGTTGACGGTACGGTCGTCGTTTTTGATTCTGATCATATCTGTCAGTACTTGGTACAGAAATACGATCCACTGGATCAGTTTGGCGTGCTTATTCTTGAGGTTGACGTTTGTAATGCTAGAGCCATCCTAAACAGTATTATGGCTGCTGAAGTTGATCTGATTCTTGCCGCTAGAACAGGCGTAGCCACTGAGCATCACCCTCGATTCGACAAAGTAAAGCTTGTCATCCGATATGGCTTGGAATGGTTAGAAAAGCATTCAGCCCTATTTTCCACATGGCCTCTCTCACTGTCATTTCATTTAGTCTGCATGTGGGATCATTTGCTGCTATTTGGCAATATGCCAACTGATCTTGCACTACCTAACTTGGCAGCACGTATTCATCAACTTGAAGATTTACCATATATTTCAAGCACAAAACCACAATAGCCATTATCAAGAACAAAACCCGTTAGGACTAACAAATTATTATTGATTCAAGCGATAAATGAAAAATGCCAGAATCTCATCCTTCGCAGTCAGTGTCGGCTGACCTGTCTCATCAATCAAATGTGCCGTCACGACACTGTGAGGGCAACGAACATGATGTTCAAAGAACGGTGCAACCTCAGTACAGGCGGCACTATCAGGAAGGACACGCGCAATAAAACGGTCACCCAAGGCTTCAGCATAAGCGGCAAAACGTTGCGCTCGGCAAAATTTATCGCCTTCAAAGCGATAGGCCAGTACCGTAAGGTCTTCCTGATCCAGTCGCTGGCGTACGGTTTGAATCTCTTCGGGTGATATTTCAAGACCTGCTGGATCATTCATCGGTAGTGATGGTTGACAAACAACGGGGGCTAACACTGAAGGCTCCAACATCATCGTTAACGCAAAATTACCCGTAAAACACATGCCAATCGCACCAACGCCTACTCCACCACACTCCTGATGCGCAAGTCGAGCCAGTGCCATAAGCCATTGCGTGACTGGGCTGGACTGATTCGCGGCAAAGGCGCGAAACTCAGCACTGATACACGCTCGCTGAAATACTGCTACGCTTTCTTCTACACTTGCAATAATGCCGTCACGACCAAACAGTGAGGGCATATATACCGTAAATCCCGCATCACGCACCCATCGACTAAAACGGGCAACATGTGGACTTATACCTGGCATCTCGGTCATAACAATCACGCCAGGGCCTGAGCCTGCGATATAGACGCGTTTGCTAACCCCATTCAGTGAAATTTCTCTCACGTTAAAATCATCCAGCGGATCGTTCTCGTTCATGTTGCGTTTGTGGGTTGTTGATGCGTCTTCATGAGTAGTAGCCATGGTTATGCTCCTTGAGGCGCGTTATCGGCGAAGGTCGTCAACGTACTGTCCAGATGATCCCAAGGCGCGGCATGGCTTGCGAATAGATTTGCTCTTGGCCTAAACATGGCGGGGTCATCCAATGTGCCTGCGCTAATGGCAATCAGTGCAGGCATAATGTCTAATAACCCAAACAGACGTGAGCCACAGTTTGGACAGAAGCCTCGTCTAATGGCTTTTCCGCTACGTCCTAGACTTTGAAAATAGCGAGGCTCCCCCGAAATCGTCACCGATTCCATTGCAAAAAATGCGATGGGCACATAAGGGCCTCCGCTACTTTTTTGACAATCACGACAATGACAATTAAATTGCAGTATCGGCTTTTGTGAACACTGATAACGTATTGCCCCACAGAGGCACCCCCCTTGCATGGTCATAATAAGCTCCGATCTTCAGCCAAACACTTAGCAGGTTTGGTCAGTGTGATAATTTGAAGTCCGTCTATACGAGGTTGGCCAACGCCTGCATCAATGGGATAATCCTGTACTTCACCCGTCTGTTGATAACCACGTCGTTGATAAAATGCGATCAGCTCAGGCCTAGCCAATAAGACGCAAAGTCGAAACATCGTCGTACTATAATGCTCAACTGCATATTGCTCTGCCTCTAATAACATCTGCTTGCCTAAGCCACGAGTCTGAAAGTTAGGTTCAGTGGCTAACATGCCTATATCCGCTGTCGAGTCATCGTTGTGTAAAAGATGAACACACGCAAAAATTACGTCCGACTGACACAACAGCAGAATCTTTGATAAAGGCCGAAACAGAGAGAGTAGTTGTTCGTACTCCGTTCTATTTCCCGCAACCAAATCACGTTCATGTGTCCAGCCACCATTTTCAAATGATGGTCGATAAGCGCGATTGACCAGTCCAACAATGTCAGCGGCATCCAAAGACGTTGCTTCGCGCAAAATCATGTCCATATCTCCCTCCGACTCACCTTCGTATTACAAGATTCCACGCTCTATTTCTTCTAAATAGATAAAGTCAGGGGCTTTTACCCCTGCTTGTTTACGGATTTCCACCAGTACAGGCGACTCAAAAAACCGTCGAGCATTATCAAGCGAGTTCCAAACCGAAAAATGGACGATGGCATTGGCATCGGTGTCATAACGCAACAACTGATAGCTGATTTCACCCGCATCTTTACGAATACCAGCAGCCTGATCAAACACTACTTTCCAAGCAGGGTAAGATTCGACTTCATGAATAATAAGGACGTGTTGCATAGGATTTTCCTTTAATTAATGAGTTGATTGGATACGTGTTTAATAGGGCATGCCGTCTTTATGCGAAAAGACCCAAGCACCGTCTTGCAGACGAGCCTGTAGATCATCGTTGGGATAACTCGCTTCATCACCTGCCGTTCTATCCCCTATTTCTAGGTAAACGACCTCTTCATCCGTTTCATTCAACAGGCAGTGCGCCACACCACTCGCGGCTTTAAAACCCGCACACATTCCTGCGGATAATCGGATATTGCCTTCGGGTGTTTGCAAGGTCGGGTTACCCGCTAAGATATAAATCAGCTCATCTTGACGTAAATGACAGTGATATAACGCAGAGACCGAATTTGGCGCAAGGCGCGTCAGATTGACACCAAAATTACTGAGTCCAAAATAATCACCTAAAGCACGCTTTTCCCGTGCCTTTATCCGTGACGCTAATAGCATTTGAATCGCTGCTGGATAATTTGATGCGCGAATGCGTACGGGAATATCCTCAGCATCGATGGCTAAATGTTTGGTGTTAGCAATATCACTCATACCCGTCTTCCAATCCAAAATAACAGTCTTGTTGTACTTGCATTTGAACATTGGATTGATGAAGATGGCAGTGTCGTTTTAGACTTCTTTCGGGACTATTCAGCCAAATGTATGATTTTACCGTCTTGATATTGGAAGGTGCTTTTTCTTCTAGTGTCGCCATCACACGCGACATCTTAGCCACCGCCGAAGTGTTGGCAAAGCGATTGGGTGCTGCACCATTGCGTTGGCGTTTGTGTTCGGTCGAGGGTGGTACTGTGCGACTGCAAGGAGATATGACCATAGACACGGTCAAACTCCCCATGAATACGACGGATGACTGCTCAGTGTGGATTGTGCCAGGTCTAGGACTGAACACGCACGAAGCCATCCGTCAGCGTTTTGAGAAACCTGATGCCATCACAATCATTCGTGCCTTGGCGCAACATGCGGAATATGGTGGGCAAGTGGCCGCCTCATGCTCGGCAGTTTTCATGCTCAATGCAGCAGGACTACTGAATGGGCGCAGAGTGACAACAACGTGGTGGCTTGCGCCTTTACTGCAAAATATTGCGCCTAATTGCACTGTGGATGCTGATCGGATGGTGTGTGTTGACGGCCAAGTCATTACCGCTGGAGCGGCTTTTGCTCAATCTGATTTGATGTTGCATCTGCTACGTGAGCGATGTGGCAACGCATTGAGGGATAGTGTTTCGCGGATGATGCTGATTGATGGACGACAAGCACAAGCCCCTTTTATTTTGCCAGAGGTCTTAGCCAGCGGAAATGATTTGGTTGCTCTAATTGCCGCTAGGATAGAAAAAGCTTTACCCACGCTTCCATCCGTTGGTGAGTTAGCACAGGAGTTCTGTATGTCTGAAAGAACCTTATCGCGCCACATCCATAAAGCAACAGGTAAAAGCACACTGGCGTTAATACAAAGTGTGCGCTTGAGATGCGCAAGAAATTTACTAGAGAATAGTCGTCTGAATGTAGAGCAAGTAGCGGCGGCAGTCGGTTATCAAGATGCAACAGCACTTAGGCGATTGATGAAAAAGACGGCTGGCGCAAATCCAAGCAAGTATCGAACGATACTCGACTATGTTTAAAACAAATCACATAGCCTCTTAACTAACAGACACCTATAATCAAAAATAACTTTAGCCCGTAGCCTCCTATGAAAGTTCGTTTTATTAACCACATAAGCCTTATTCCTGCATCCACTTGGCACTCGCTTGTTGGCACAAACTACCCTTTTCTACGTCACGAATTTCTTTACGCTCTTGAAGCTAGTGATTGTGTAAGTGCAAAGAGTGGCTGGCTACCCATGCACTTAGTCGTGGAGTCAGAAGATGGCCGTCTGTTAGCCGCGATGCCTCTTTATTTAAAAAGTCACTCTTATGGCGAATATGTGTTTGATTGGTCTTGGGCTGAGGCCTACGAAAATCATGGCTTAGCGTATTATCCCAAGCTATTAGCCGCGATTCCTTTTACCCCTGCAACGGGACAACGCTTGGTAAAAGCAGCCGACTGTTCTGATGAAGTCACCGCTGTAGCGGCTAAAGCACTACAGTTCAAAGCTCAACAGTTGGGTGCGTCAGGTTGGCATGTGTTGTTTTTAGAAAAAGATGAATTGGCGCAATGGACATCTACTGGCGCAGAGATACGATTGGGTTGTCAGTTTCATTGGCACAACGAAGGATACACCGACTTTGATGGCTTTTTGGCTGCGATGAATTCAAAAAAGCGGCGCACACTACGCAAAGAGCGCGACAGCCTAACGGCACAAGGCATTCAGTTTCAACGACTCACAGGCGAAGCCATAACGCCTCTGCTTTGGCAACGATTTCAGGCCTTTTATCAATTAACCAACCTTAAATATAATCGGCATCAAGGTTATTTAACCCCTGACTTTTTTGAGCACATCTATTTGACCATGCGTGATAGCCTGCTGTTAGTAGTCGCGTTTGATGGCGAAGAAGCGATTGCAGGTGCACTAAACTTTATGGGTGGCAACACGCTCTATGGCCGTTATTGGGGGTGTACTCGTGAGGTGGAGTTTCTGCATTTTGAAACTTGTTATTATCAGGGAATTGAGTATTGCATCCAACAAGGGATTCAGCGTTTTGATTCTGGCGCACAAGGCGAACATAAGGTTGCACGAGGCTTTAGGCCTACCTTAACCTATTCGGCTCATTGGCTACAACACACGGGTTTTAGGCAGGCAGTTAAACGTTTTTTGGTGGAAGAAGGCGTAGGTATTAAACATTACTGTGATGAGATGACAAAGGCGTTGCCGTTTAGAGCCGTAGAAAACGACCCGCTTTAATACCAGTCGGATCAAAATTACCCATCCACGCGACTCACTGTGTCGCGCTATTTATTATTCAAGCTAGATGGTTTAGTGGTGATAAAGACTGGTTATCTAGCCTTCTATTTTCGATGCACTAGAAAAGCAAAAAACCCATACGTATTGACGTATGGGTTTTTGTTGATTGGAGTCTGGCGATGACCTACTTTCACATGGCGAATGCCACACTATCATCGGCGCGGAGCGGTTTCACTTCTGAGTTCGGGAAGGGATCAGGTGGTTCACACTCGCTATGGTC